>Ga0207796_1000025_pt1 | contig 66172 bp, 49 predicted proteins | sample Pon1CUnioCityCA_6_FD_187274 | JGI IMG/M metagenome (GOLD analysis project Ga0207796, IMG submission 187274) | Marine sediment microbial community from Union City, CA, USA - Pond 1C Sediment 1 (SPAdes) | ecosystem: Environmental > Aquatic > Marine > Intertidal zone > Salt pond sediment ... | reverse complement strand
TGAGGAGGCGTTCGAGGTGATCCATGCCCACGGCGGGGTGGCGATCAAGGTGTGCGAGGGGGCGGGCGAGACGAAGGCCGATGGTTGGCTGGCGTCGCCAAGAGAGACGCGCCGATGGCTGGAAGCTCTGACCCGGCAACGGACTGAATAGCACGGCCCGCTGGCGATTGCGAACTGGATTCGCTATGCAGTGGCGAGACGAGATCATACGCTGTCCAGTCTGCACTTGACCTGACTGGTCAAGTATCGCTTGAAGGATACGTTGAAGGGTCACCCACCTGGACGTGATCCGATCCGCCGCCGGACTGGGCTAGAGCTGTGCTTATCAGGATTGAGTTATGCGCAGCAACTCCCCGGTCGACGCCGCCAGCGCGCCACGGCACCACCTGGCGCCGGGACTTCAACGAGACTCGGTCGCTGTCGGCTAAGCTCGTAGCGATCACCCTCCCCCGAGTTAGCCGCTGCTGCTCATCTGGGTACCGTCAGTGAGCCTGGTCTGATCCTCGCCGTCCTCCTCCCAGGCCTGATCGGACCCACACGTTGAGCTGGATCATGTGCCACCCCCTGGGAAGTTCGACGTTCTCTCGATCTTCGGTAGCTGCCCTATCCAAGGCCCACTGACCGTTCCGAGGACTGCACTCCCACAAGGAGTCGTGTGGGCCTCCCCCCGACCGGGCCGAGGGATGACGCCGGCCTCGGGCTAGTCCGGTGACAGCGTGGTCGCGCCATCCGATCAGGCCAATGCTGTCCAAGGTAAGCCCCCTTGGGAGCTGATGCTCCGTCGTTGTAGAGTGAGATTCATTCCCGCTTCAGTATTGTTGGCTGAGGGCGCCCATAAGAGCCGTTGCAGCGTGCAGACTCCTCGTTTGACACAGTAAGACAGATCACTTACACTCGCGGGCGGATATCGGTGGTGCATGGGGCATTACACTCTGATGGAGCTGCCGTGGTCGTGAAACGACTCGTGGTAGTCTGCCTGCTCGCAATCCTGTTGTTCGTCGTCAACACGGCAGGGATCTACGTCCTTCTGACCTCACAGAGACCCCTGCACGTGTGGGACTTCCAACCCCTCTGGCAGGCTGGTCGATGGATCCTCCAGGAGCACGGCAATCCATACTCGGAAGAGATGACCCTGCTTCTCCAGCAGCAGTCCTACGGCCGCCCGGCGCAAGGAGCCGAGGATCCGCGGGCTTTTGTGTACCCGCTCTACGTCCTGGTCCTTGTTTGGCCTCTGGCCCTCTTGCCTCTGCCGCTGGCACAGGCAGCCTGGCTCACTGCCCTGGAGTTTGGGGTGGTTCTGACTGTCCTGGGCGCGCTACGCCTGACTAGTCGGCAGAGTTCGCCTCTTGAATCGGTGGTCATGGTCGTGCTGGCTTTCTGCTTCTACCCGATCACCTGGGCGTGGCTGTTGGGCCAGGTCTCCGTCCCGATCGGGGCGCTCGTCGTCGGCGCGCTGCTTGGCCTACAAAGGCGGTGGGATATCCTAGCGGGCGCGTGCCTGGCATTGACGACATCCAAGCCGCAGATGTCCTTTCTGTTGGTGCCGGCGCTCCTCGCCTGGGGGCTTTGGCAAGGCCGCTATCGCTTCCTGGCCTCTTTCGCCGCTGCCATGGTCTTCTTCCTGCTCATCTCTTTCGCCGTCCTCCCTGGCTGGGTGGGCAGTTTCCTTGGAGCTGGAAGCGGTTATTTCTCTGTGCAGCCGTTTGCGCCCCCGGTCTCGCTTCTGGGGCAGGCGATTGGCGGCAGCGCGGGCCAAGCGGTGATGGCCCTCCTTGTGATACTGCTGCTGACCGGATTGGTCTGGGCATGGTGGAGAGAGCGCCGGGCCCCATCCCTTCCCATCTGCGCAGCAAGCCTGACGCTGGTGGTCACGGCACTGATCGCGCCCCGAACATCGATCGTCAATCAAACATCCCTCATTGTCCCACTCTGCCTGCTTTTCTCGGAAATGGGGCATCATGGCCCCCGAGGGCAACGAGCCGCATTCGCCCTCGGAGTAATCCTACTTGCTGGCATCTGGTTCATTGACTCGCACTGCTTTCCAACACTAGGCAGGGGTGAGCACGGGGAGGCTCAGCATTGGGTTCTCTCGCCGATCCTTCCCACCCTGCTCCTGGGTGGGTTGGGAACATTGCCGTGGTGGGGCCGGAAGGAAGGGCGCCGAACGTAAGCGCCACCTGAGCGGGACAGGATCCCGCGCTGGCATAGGCTTGCATCGTGCTCTGTGTCACACTGCGGACGATGGGGCATCCACGGTGTAATTCTGGACAGCATATTGAAGACACGCGAGAAGAACTCATTTCCTTTCCGCCGGTCGGCACCGGTCGCTGTGTGCCTGGTGGCTTTCGGTCTGCGGCTGATCCATCTTGCGGGCCGGCCTTTGTGGTATGATGAGGCCTTTTCTGTGCACTATGCCGCCTTGAGCGCTGACCGCATGATCTTTGGGACGGTGACACCCGTGCAAGGAAGCGGGGCGGCCGAAGTCCATCCCCTGCTGTACTACTTCCTGCTTCACGGTTGGATGAGGCTGGCAGGGCTGTCTCCACTGGCAGCCCGATTCCTCTCCGTGATGCTTGGGATGATCACGGTTGTCATACTCTGGCGCCTGGCAGCCTGGTGCTTCGACCGCCGGGCCGCACTGACAGTGGGGCTACTGGCGGCGACAAACCCTTTCCACGTAGCGTATTCTCGGGAGGCACGAATGTACGCGCTACTCGGCCTGGGAGCGGTCACGGCGACATCGGGCCTTCTTCGCGCGCTGGACAGGCCGGAGACGGTGTCAGTCGTGACACCCGCCAGGGGATCGGCCGGAGTCAATCGATCGGGGTCACGCGCCCTCTCTGCTCAGTGGTGGTTGTTCATCCTCGGATCTGCCATCACCCTGTACGCGCATAATCTGGGCGCCTTCGTCCTGGTCGCTCTCCACCTCTTGGTCGCTGCCACTCCACGGTGGCGACGCCACCTACCGAAACTGGCTCTCGCGGATCTCGCCGTACTGATACTCTTTAGCCCATGGCTGATCAAAGTGCTCCCGGGACAGATCGGTATCGTTCGAAACGGATACTGGCTGTCAACACCCGGGGTGGACGAGGTGATCCGTGCCATCATGCTTCCCGTGCTCACGTTCTACGAGTCCGCGCCAGGCTGGCTGCTGGGCCTCGGGCTTTTCACAAGTCTGCTCCTCTTTATCCTCTTGGCTCTGCAAGCCTCGCGATCACACTCGAGAGTCCGCTGGTTTCTGGTTCTTACCTGGGTGCCAGTCCTTCTCGCTCTTGTGATCTCGTGCTGGCAACCGGTCTATTTGGAGCGAGCACTGTTGCCATCGGCGCTCTTCTACCTGGTGGCAGCAGGATGGCTTTTGACCCGCCACTCCCTAGCTCCGTTCATCCGGATCAGCCTGGGGGCCCTGCTGATTTTGAGCACCATAGGATCCCTAACCATCCACTATCCTTACGACGAGTTTCCTCGCCCTCCCTTCCAAGAAGCAATCAGCTATCTGGAAGAACACGTTGCCCCTGGGGATGCTGTAGTCCATACCAATAAGCTGACGTACTTGCCCATGCATACCTACAGCCCTGATCTGCCAGGCGCGTTCCTTGCTGATCCTCCGGGTTCACCGCAGGACACGCTCTCGCATCCTACTCAGGAAGCGTTCGGCATCTTTGCCACTCCCACAATCACCGCCGCGGTGGAAGATGCAGATCGGGCCTGGGTAGTCTACTTCCCGCGAGAAGTGCGAGAAGCGCGCGCCATCTGCGGGGACCACGCCGCGTTCCGCTGGCTGGATAACCACTTCGTGAGAGGGCAAGATCAGCAGTTCAGCGACTTGATGATAACCCTCTACCGGCGGAGGGCTGATTAAGATGACAATGCTGCGGCCTTCCAGCCCAGACTCAGCTCTGCAGAAGTCCTGCCGCGGTGTCGAGAGACAGGAGTGGATCTGGGTTGCGGTGGTGAGTATCATAATCGTGGCTGGCTCGACGGTCCCGTATCTGACCGGGTGGCTGGCTCAGACTCCGCAAGTTCGCTTCGACGGCGCAGTGTTGGACAGCTCCGATTATCACAGCCACCTCGCCAAGATGTGGCAGGGCTACCGGGGTGACTGGTGCTATCGCCTGCTCTTCACACCTGAGAACCATCGCGGGGCCTATGTCCAGACATTCTACGTGGCCCTCGGTCATCTCGCCCGAGTGAGCACGCTGGGCTTAGCAGCGACCTACCAGGTGGCCCGAACGGCACTCGGCATGCTTATGCTGACAACCGTCTATCGCTTCATAGCCCACTTTGTCCTGCCGATCCGGCTTCGCCGGATCGGCTTCCTATTGGCCACGCTCGCCTCCGGGCTTGGATGGATTGAGGAGATCCTCTCACGCACGCTCCCGGGAGGCGTGTCTCCTATGAGCTTCTGGCTGATAGACGGGTACCTCTATCTGTCCTTGATGACTTTTCCCCATTTCTGCCTCGCCATCACATTGTTGCTCGCCATCTTCCTACTTCTGCTGCGTCACTCCGAAGGCCCTTCTGCTGGAGACGGGTTGATGGCAGCTCTGCTGTCTCTGGGGCTAGGCCTGATTCATCCGTACATGTTGCTAGTCGCAGACCTCGTGCCAGCCCTGTACTGGATCATTGCTGGATTCGGGACGCGTCGCATGTGGAGAGGATTGCTGACTGCGGCAGGCATGGTTCTCATGCAAACGCCAATTCTGGCGTATGATGCGTGGGTCTTTCACACTCAACCTGTCTTTGCTAATTGGTCAGTTCAGAATGTGACCCTATCGCCACCCCCTCAAGTCTATCTTTGGGGCTACGGTCTCTTGCTGATCCTGTGCGCCGCCGGAGTGAGAGCCCACAAGCTTCGACGGACGCGTCAGTTGTCCTTCCTGTGGCTCTGGATGGGCCTCGTCGCTGTGCTCATCTACCTGCCCTGGAATCTCCAGCGACGTTTCCTGGAAGGTCTACAAGTACCGCTCGGAATACTGGCTGCAGTCGGGCTGACGCACCTCGCGGGCAGACTGAGCAATATGAGGCTCAAGAGAGTCTTGCCCGCAGCTGTCGTCGCTATTGGGACCGTGGGTAACCTCTACGTGACAGCAGGGCTGACCATGGGGGTGGCAACTCGCCACCCGGCTCTGTTCTGGTCTCAAGAATTGCTGGCTGCCGTGGACTGGTTAGGAGAGCATGCGACCTGGAATCAGACCATTCTGTCAGCCCCGGAGACGGGTAGCTTGATCCCAGCCCGCATCGGCCACCGGGTGGTCGTCGGCCACAGCATGGAGACTGTGGAGTTCGAAACGAAACGGGCGGCTGTGGCGCGATTCTATGACACCGAGACATCAGTGTCTCAGCGCGAACTGATGGTGGATGAGTGGGCAGTAGACTACGTCTTCCACGGACCTCACGAGAAGTCGTTAGGGGAGTTCGACCCCGGCTCAGCAGCGTGGTTGGTACCGGAGTTTCGGCGCGGTCAGGTGGCTGTCTACAGGGTGTCGCCAGGCGAAACACGATGAAGCAAGGTCGACAAGACGGCTTGGCGCTATTCCTGGTCTCTCTCGCGGTGCGTTCAGCCGTTGCCCTATTGATAGGCCGTCCCGGCCATATGGATGCGGCATACTACGCCTCCGGTGCCGTCTGGATGGCCCAGGGGGGTGGCTTCACCGAGCCCTTCATATGGAACTATCTCAGCGATCCTTCCGGGATCCCCCACCCGGGCTTCCTCTACTGGATGCCTCTGCCCTCCCTGCTGGCGGCGCCCTTTGCCGCGCTATTCCCGGGATCATTCCTGGCCCTCCAAATCCCGTTTGTGGGGCTATCTGCCGCGCTCCCCGTTGTCACGTACTGCCTGGCCTGGCAAGCAACGACGCGCCGACGGCTGGCGTGGGCCGCGGCACTTCTGACTCTGTTCAGTGGCTTCTTCTTCCCCTACTGGACAGTGCCGGAGACGTTCGCTCCATTCGCGCTCCTGGGGTGCCTGGCCCTGTGGCTCGCTGGAAGGCCGGCTGCAGATGGTGGGGTGAGAGCGACAGGGCTGATGCGCTGGCTGTCCGTCGGAGTACTCACTGGACTGGCTCACCTGACCCGGGCCGACGGCATTCTGTTCCTCCCCCTGGTCGCCCTGGCGCCGCTGGTAGCGAGCGGGGTCGGCCCCGGGGAGGAAGAGGCAGATGTCCCTGGCGGCTCGCACGCCTTGATCGGCAACCGTGACAGGACCAAGCGACGGCTGCTGGGCGTCGTGACCGTTATCGTCGGCTATATCCTGGTGATGGGCCCCTGGTTTGCTCGGAACAGCTTCGCAGTAGGAACGCCGCTCTCGCCCGCCGGAACGAAGACAATGTGGCTGACCGAATACGACGATCTATTCTGCTACAATTGCGACCTTTCTCCGTCCTCGTACCTGGCCTGGGGCTGGGACGGCATTGCCTCCTCCAAGCTCCGGGCCCTATGGCTGAACTTCCAGCGATTTCTGGCGGAGGATTGTCTGGTCTTCCTGCTGCCCCTCGTCATCGTGGGTTTCTACCGCCTTCGGCGCCGCCTATCCTTCGTCCTGGCTTTGCTCTATCTGATACTAATCTGCTTCGCGCATTCGCTCGTCTTCACCTTTCCCGGTTTACGCGGGGGGTTCTTCCATGCCAGCAGTGCAGCGCTTCCGTTCCTGTATGCAGCCGCGATGGAAGGTCTGGACGGAGCGGTGCGGTGGGCAGCCAGGCGGCGGAGAGGTTGGCGTTACCGACAGGCCCAAACGGTCTTCGCAGCCGCCAGCGTGGCACTGGCGGTGTTACTCAGCGGGTATGCGGCCTGGCTGAAGATCCCAGCGTGGCGAACGTCGAACGCGCTCTATACAACGGTGGACGAGTGGCTGATCGACCAGGAGAGGCCGAGCGCCCGGGTGATGGTTGGCGATCCACCCGCCTTCTGGTACCACACTGGCCGAGCATCTGCCGTCGTGCCGAACGGTGACATAGAGACTTTGCTGGCGGTCGCCGACCGGTACCGTATGCGGTATGTATTGCTGGAAGGGAACCATCCAGCCCCGCTTTCGCGGCTCCACGGCGGGGAGGAACATCATCCCAGACTCCAGCTTGCTCGGACCTGGGCAGATGGGGACGCCGTACTCTTCGAGGTTCTGCAGTAGGGCTGCCTCACACTGGGGATGAGCGAGGGCTCAGTCGGCCGCTGGAGGGGGTTGACATCGGGGACAGAAGTAAGTGCTCCGCTGCCCCACTTTGATGCGTTCAATGGGCGCCCCGCAGCACTCACAGGGCTCCCCTTCGCGATCGTAGGCCACTAGGCGGCTGGCGAACTCTCCGGCCTCACCGCTGGTCTGTTTGAAGTTGCCGTTGCTCAGCGTGGTGCCACCCTCACTGATCGCGGCATTGAGCACCGAGCGAATCGCCCGATGAAGATCCTCGATCTCGGCAGGAGACAGACTGTCGGCCGAACGAAGGGGATGGATGTGAGCCTGGCAGAGGGCTTCGTTGACGTAAATGTTGCCCAGTCCCGCCAGGAAGCGCTGGTTGAGGAGCAGGGATTTGATACGGCCCCGGCGCCCTGCAAGCATCCTGGCGAACCGCTCGACGGTAAAATCCTCTCCCAGTGGTTCCGGTCCCAGTTCGTCCAGGACCTCACCGGGCTGATCAGTCAGGATCAAGCGCCCGAACTTCCGCATGTCGGAGAAACGGAGGTGCTCGCCGCCCTCCGGCCGGCCGCTGTCCAGGGAGAACACAACTCGCGTATACTTGTCCACAGGACAATCGTCCGATTCCAGGAGAAGCTGACCCGTCATGCGCAGATGGATCAGCAAGGTCTGTCCTCCGCTCAGGTCAACCACAATCCATTTTCCGCGGCGATTGACATCAGTCACCACCTGACCGGTCAGCTGCTGGGCAAAAACCCCTGGTTGGAGCGCCCTGACGCTCCCGGGCCAGTGGATTGACACATTGGTTATCGTCCGTCCCGTCAGACCGGCTCGCAAACCGCGCACAACTGTCTCTACTTCCGCAAGCTCGGGCATAGCGAGATTATACGAGGTGTCCGCACCGCCGCAAGCGCTTCCTGAGCACTGCCGGGTTGGCCGTCCCTGGAGCCCTCTGAGCCTCCTGCTCCAGGTGCATCTGCGATATACAGGCCGATGAGCGTTGTGATGCGCATGAGGCTGTCGGAAACATACTGGCCCTCTGACGTCCTGTGGATCGGTCGAGCTGCCGACTGTCATGGGGACGTCCCACAAGAACATCAGGAAGGTTTCGTACCTTATCTGGAATCGTGGTAGAATAGTGTGGGGATGAGGGAGGTGTTCTAGCAATAGGAGCTGGTGCTATGGGCTTGCGGACGGAGGGTCTCATCGCTGTGCTTGCTCTTGTATCGACGGCTGTCCTGCTGGGCATCACTATGCTGGGGTGTCGCGGCCCGGAGGCAGGTATCTCTCCTACAGCGACAACGGAAGACGATGTATTCGTGACGCCGTCACCATCACCGGTTGCCACGCCTACGCCCAAGCAGCCTCTCACGTACACCGTACAGGCAGGAGATACCCTGTCGGCCATTGCTCAAGAGCACGACATCTCTGTTGAAGCCCTCACCGCAGCGAACAACCTGGTGGACCCAGACGTCCTGCAAATCGGGCAGGTCTTGATCATCCCCGAGGAGGATGAGGGTCAGGAAAGTGCGCCAGAGGCCCCGGGGGAGACAGCCGACCCGAGCCTCTCGCCGGAGGAGAGCAATCTGCCAGCTCCACCAACGCTCACACCGTCCGGACCACCGCTGGTCGAGATTAGCCAGGCGGTAGGCATCGGCGACGTGGAAGCGGAGGCCATCGTCCTCCGTAATGAAGGTGGCACGGTCAGCCTGGAGTCGTGGACGCTCTCTGGACCAGCTGACGACGAGTTTGTCTTCCCGGCGCTGACGCTGTTTCCAGCGGGCGAGTTGCAAGTTCACTCGGGGGTTGGAGAGGACAGCCCCCGGGATCTATACTGGGGCCGCACGGAACCGGTCTGGCAGGTCGGGGAGCTGGTCACCCTGCGCGATCGGGATGGCAACGTGGTTGATACGTACATTCTGCCGAGATAGCGCATTCGTCGGCTCGACGCCCAGAAGGGTCACGACCGGAAAGTCTCTCTTTTCGGTCGATTTCGCGAGATTCGCCACGGGGCTGCAACGATGTGCCCCGTGGCGTGTTCTTTCTATTGGCTCGGAGATGTCTGACTTATTCTAGCGGATTCTGTCTATCGGAGGACTGTATGCAACCCGTAAAAGTGATTTTGAACCCGGCGGCAGGGCGAGGCTACGGAGCCAAAGCCGAGGAGAAGGTACGCCACTACTTGACGGCCGAAGGACTTCGTTTTGACCTGGTCAGGACGGAGGGCCCCTGGCACGCGGCTCAGTTGGCGCAAGATGCAGCCGAGGACGGCTTCGAGACCATTGTGAGCGCCGGCGGCGATGGCACCGCCAACGAGATCATCAACGGGCTGATGACCGCGTCGCAGAACGGCGCTAACCGGAGAATGGGCGTCATCCCCGCTGGATCAGGAAGTGATTTCGCCAGTGGCGTCGGCCTGCCCCTCGAACTGGAGGAAGCCTGCCGTCGCATCGCGTGTCCGGAGACCAAGACCATCGACATTGGACGGGTGACTGTCCCGGGACAAGCAACACGCTACTTCGGGAACGTGGTTGGCATCGGCTTCGACGGCAAGGTCCTGGTAGAAACGCTGAAGATGAAACGGTTGCGAGGTCTGCCCCTCTACTTGCTAGCCGTGCTCAAGACGATCTTCACCAACTTCGAGAGTCCCCAGGTCACTGTCGAGTACGATGAGCGGCAGATTGACCTACCGATCACGCTGGTGTCCGTCGCGAATGGACCGCGAGAGGGCGGTGGGTTCATCATCGCGCCAGACGCCAACCTCTGCGACGGCCTCCTGGACGTCTGCATCGCGGAGAAGGTGAGTCGCCTGACGATCCTGCGGCTGCTTCCCCATTTCCTGAAGGGGAGTCACACCGATCTGGACCCCATCACGATGGTGCAAGCCAAAACAGTCACTGTCTCTTCACCGGACGGCCTGGTCGCTCACGTCGACGGGGAGGTACTCTGCACAGAGGCTCGGCAAGTGAAGTGCGAGATCATGCCAGGTGTCCTGAAGATCTGTGCCTAGGACGGTCCGATATCCAAGATGAGCCTGGTCTCACGGTTTCCCGATCCGGCGCATAGCCCCGGATCGTCATGGCTGCTCGGCGGACCAGCCATGACGTCTCCAGAGGGCATTCACGACCGGCAAGGACAAGGCTTGACCGACACCGGAGCCACCGAGACCCGACGCAGCGAACGACCTGCCGCGCGCCAGTTAGCACCTAGCCCCGATGCAGCCAGCCCTAGTCACCTAACCTGGAAGGGTCAGGCAGACCCATGGCGTTCATGTAGGCGCTGGAGAAGCGCTGGTCCGTGGTCAGCTCCACGTATTCGACGCGCTCGGCGATTTCCTCAGCGAGACGTCGGCACCTGCGGGAGAGCAGAGCGAGCTTGGCGCCCATTCCCGCGGCATTTCCGACCTGGTCGAAGCGATCCAGAGGGAGCGGCGGGAACATCCCTATGGCCCGGGCACTCGCTACGTCAAGATATGTGCCGAAGGCTCCCGCCACCACAACGCGCTCGACCTGGTCAACCTCTATCCCTGCCTCGTCCAGCAGTACCTCAACCCCGGCTCGGATGGCACCCTTGGCAAGCTGGATCTCACTGACGTCTTTGCGGTTGATCACAATGTCGTCCAGCGCTCCCCGCTCGCCCCTCGGCACCAGTACGAACTCCGGTCGATCACCCGGTTGACGCACGCGAGGATGGCTATCCAGACTCATGGAGCCATTCTCCTTGAGCACGCCGATGCGCCGAAGCTCCGCCACACTGTCCAGGATGCCGGATCCGCAGATGCCAACTGGAGGGGCATCATCGATCGTCTGGTAGTCGATGCGACCATCGTCTATCTTGACCCACTCAATTGCACCCGGGGCCGCCCGCATGCCGTCGCGGATGTGCGCACCCTCGAACGCAGGCCCCGAGGCTGTAGAACAACTCAGAATCCGCCCGTTGGCCGCCAGGCTGACCTCCGTGTTGGTACCGATGTCCAATCCCAGAGTGACTCGATCGGCCTCGTGGAGGCCACTGGCCATGACCATCGAGACGTGGTCAGCGCCGACGAAGCCAGCGATGTTGGGCAAGAGATGAACGTACGCTCCGGGAGCGATGCCCAAACCAATATCCCGCGCCCTGATGTCGCAGGACGCAGACAGGGCTGGCACGTAGGGCGCCACGCCGAGCTGGTCCACAGGTAACCCCATCACCAGGTGATGCATACACGTATTGCCTACCAGGACGGCCTCGACTATCTCCACGCAGCATCTTCCCGACGTCTCGCATAGCTCGTGGATCCGATCCTCCAGCCCCTGAACGACCGCCTCCTGGAGCTCTTGCGCGTGCTCCGCTCCATCCATCGCGTAAGCGATACGGGCCATCACGTCCTCGCCAAAGGCAATCTGCGGGTTCATCTCCCCCGATGCCCCCAGCGTCTCTCCGGTCTCCAGGTCCACGAGGTACGCAGCCACTTTGGTCGTCCCAATGTCGACGGCCAGGCCCAGGGGATGCGTCCCAACCGGCGCAGCACCGATGACAGTGGGGCACCCGTTGTGGCTCCGCACATAGAGCCGGATCTCCCAATCATTTTCCCGGACCTGGCGGGAGATGTCGGCCAGGACTACTGGATCGAACACCACGTCCGTGATGTCGTGCTGCTCGCGAAGCGCCTCCTGCAACCGCCTCTCATCAGATCGGAGGTCGTGCAAGCTGGGCGGGGTGGGATGAACATCGTACGACTGCACAGCGGGGTCAACCTCAACTAGCCGCTCTCGACCTTCAATCTGGGCACGCTGGGGAGCTGTGATGGACTTGGGTGGCACGTCCACGAGGACGTCGCCGTGTACCTCAACCTGACACGCTAGCCGATACCCCTCTGCGATCTCGGCTTGTTCCAGAAAGTTACTCTCCGACTTGTTGGGTGGTGATACCAGCCCCTCGACGACCCGCACTCGACACGTGCCGCACACGCCAGCTCCGCCGCACACAGCGTTGAGGCCGACGCCGGCCTTACGCGCTGCCTCGAGAAGGTCGGTGCCGTCCGCCACTTTCACCCGGCGTCCCAGAGGCTGAAAGTCTATAGTGTATTCAGTCGTCATTGTGTTATCTCGCTTTTCGTAGATATTGCCAGTTCGAAGATCTGTGAGTAGATCCTCCAAGATTCTAGAGTCTTCAGTGCGGCTGTCCCGTCTCTGCCTCGACGCGCCAGGGACAGCGGTCTCGCTTCGAGCAGAAGTCACAAGCCACGGCATCGGGCCGCATGTCCGGCCCCATCCCGATGACGAAGGAAACTGACTTCCGCGGGATCATAAGGCAGCTGTCGGTCAACCGGACGCCGATGTCGGCGGTTGGTAGATGCTCGAAGATCACCTTCTGCTCCCAAATCGACCAGCCCTCCTGACCAGGCTGCGCCCGCATTCCGCGGCCCCAGCCGTGCTGGACGGCAATCTCGTCCACTTCGGCAATGACGAGGTCCGACAACTTCCGAAGAGCTGCGACGCCCGCTCCATCCAAAGCCATGGCTCGCATCGGATCGTCGGAGAAGAGCTGCTGCATTTGCTCCTCAAGCCCCGGACCTATGGTACAGACAGCGACGGCTACTCTCTCGGCCCCGGCCAGAGCCCGGGCGACAAGCGCCCCCTCGAACGCTGCTCCCCCCTCCAGCTCTATTGTCCGGTGGTGAAAGTCCCTGACCGACAGGATGCCGTAGACCACACTGGGATCCAATAGGCCTGAGAGCTCATCGACTACCTCCTCAGCCGAAGCCATCAACGCCGAACGGGCACGCTCCGGGTCAATGCCCTGGCCTCGCAGAACGTCTTCGATGTCTAGTTCTATCGTGATGTCCCGGATGATCCGAAGATTCGACAGCACCGCAGTTTCCATTCGCTACTCCATGGCCAGGTCGGGCTCAGTCAGTATATGGGACAGCGCGAGACGACGGCCTTTGGCGGGGCTGCGATACGGGATCCGTCTTCTTGCTCGATTCCTCGGCTGCTCACACGAGGGGAATGGTCACGCCATCCGGGGGGCAGCCACAGAGAAGGGTGACCACGCGGAGAATGTGACCGGCTAGAATTCAACTGGCTCCTGTCGAGTCGCTGCATCGAGGAACTGTGCCAGTCGATCGCGAAAGAAGAGCTGAACGGTGCCCGTCGGCCCATTGCGATGTTTCGAAATGATCACCTCAGCGATGTTGGGTTTCTCTGTATCCTGATTGTACATCTCGTCGCGGTAGATGAACATGACGACGTCGGCATCCTGCTCCAGACTGCCGCTAGCTCTCAGGTCCGCCAGAATGGGCCGCTTGTCGGAGCGCTGCTCGACAGCACGCGAAAGCTGTGAGATCGCCACCACAGGGACATCCAGCTCGCGCGCCAATCCCTTGAGCGACCGTGAAATGTACGAAACCTCCTGCACACGGCTCTCAGACCTCATATCACCAGCCGTCATGAGCTGAAGATAGTCGACCAGGATGAGGTCAATCCCATGCTCAGCGTGGAGGCGTCGCGCTTTGGTGCGCATCTGAAGTACAGAGATCGAGGGTGTATCGTCGATATACAGCGGCAGATCAGACAGACGCCCCGTCGCCTGGACGAACAGGGGCCATTCCCGCTCCTGCAGCTCACCAAGACGGAGACGCTGGGCATCGATCCCCGTTTCGGCGGAGACCATCCGCTGAACCACCTGCTCACTGGACATCTCCAAGCTGAAAATGGCGACACGCTGGCTCACGTCGGCTGCGTGCCGCGCGATGGAGATGCCAAGCGAGGTCTTGCCCACGGAGGGACGCGCCGCAATGAGGATCAAGTCGGACCGTTGGAGCCCTCCCAACAGCCGATCCAGATCAATGAACCCGGTCGGGACGCCCAGTGGCTCATCTTGATGATCGTAGAGGTACTCAATGCGGTCATAATAGCGGCGAATCACTTGCTGCACAGGAGCGAGATCACGGGTGATGCGGCGCTCCGAAACACTGAACAGCGCCTGCTCGGCGCGATCGACTGTCTGGTCGACGTCTTGATCCTCCTGGTAGGCAAGCTGCGCTATGCGGCTGGCCGCGTCAAGCAGGCGCCGGCGAATGGCGTCTTGCTCGACAATATGGCCGTACGCCTCGACGTGAATGGCGCTGGGAACGACGTTGATCAGATGGGTGACGTAGGCGGCGCCGCCGATTTCCTCAAGACGATCCTGCCGCTCCAGTTCATCACAGACAGTGACGAAGTCTATGGGCTCTCGTCGCTCGTGCAGGCGAAGGATCGTGTGGTAGATCCAACCATGTTTTTGGATGTAGAAGTCTTCAGGATTCAGGAAGGGGGAAACCCGAAAAAGGGCTTCGGGATCAATGAGCAGAGAACCGAGAACCGCTTCCTCGGCCTCAGTGTTCTGGGGAACGAGTTTGTCCGGCGCAACCATCCGTTACCTTTGTCGTCCTTACGCTATGTCCCCGCTAGGACGACAGGTCATCCAGATCGAGGCCTTCCACGAAGTCGCGAAAAGCTGAGAGCTCCTCATCATCCTCCGCGCCCTCAGTGATATCCTCCTCCGGCGTGATGCTGGCCTGCTCCAGGACATCCTCCGCCACGAAGATGGGGACGCCGGCGCGTACCGCGAGCGCGATGGCGTCGGAAGGCCGCGAGTCGATTTCCAATGAGGTCCCGTTCACGTTCACCGTGATGAGCGCGTAGAAGGTGTCGTCGCGCAGGTCATTGACAAGAATATGGGAGATGTCGCCCCCCATCTCACCGATCACGTTGTTGAGGAGGTCATGCGTAAGGGGTCGAGAGATGTCAACATTCTTCAGGCGTATGGCGATAGCCTCGGCCTCATAGGGACCGATCCAAATCGGGAGGTAGAGTTCACTCTCAATGGCCTTGAGAACGATGACTCGATGTTCCGACATCAAGCTGACCCGAATGCTATCGATCTCTACTTCAATCATGATGTCCTCCTGACAGGGGCGTCACGCGTCAAAGATTATACCCGAGCGATTGAGGTTGGCAAATGGACACGTTGCGCCCGGCCCCATGGCGCGCTCCTGCAGAAACCACAAGAGCTGTGGAACAGCGCCGCTCAGACGTAAACCTTCCAGAGAGCGCTGTGTGGCGCGGTCTAATCGAGCCGACTTCATACGATGGTGGTGTCTCCATCCTGAGTGGCGTAGCGATCCACGTCAGGGCCCCAGAATGGTTAGAGGCGAAGGCAGCAGGATGGCATTTCCTCCACCCTCCGTCGGAACGCGCTCCAAGTCCGGGAGCCTGTACAGCCCGATTTCTATGCTGGCAGGCCCCGTATAGGGCTCGCGGAAAGAGATCGGATGCGGGTCCACAAGTATCTCACCAGGAATCCAGCTTCGAGACGGCCGAGTTCCCCGGACTGCCCGCCCGTCGTGCTGACCCACGAGGCGACCGTCCTCATCCAGAACGTGGGTGAACACACGGTAGTCAGCCGCAGCCGCTTCCTCAAGGGCACGCCAATAGAGGGTGATCGTGATCGGCTGACTGGCACGGTAGGGACCAGGCGCCAGGTCATACCCGAGCAGGCTTGCCACACCATCGAACGACACGTGCAGCGGGTGACTGACAGGCGGAGACTCAAAAATATGCTCACTGGCGACGATCTCTACCTGCCCCACCGTGATTTCCCGACCGCCCACTTGCGCGACCACTTCGGCAGGCCCATCAGCAGCGCTCGCGGGAACAATCAGACGGCGGTGCGTGACCACCGTTTGCCCGACTGACCAGCGATTGACCGGATACTGCCCCCCGATGACGATTGCTTGCGAGACGAGCAGATCTCCCTGCCTGAGCACCAGCGACGCAGTCCGCTGCACCTCGACTTGCTCCCGCGCTTGCCACCGTAGGCTGACAAAGAACGGCCCGCCGGCAGCGACTGACTCGCGGTCCAGTGACGCTCCCGTCAGGGTGACGCCTCCACCGACGTCAACAGGCTCTTCCCAGGCAGCCACTTGAGCCGGTCGATCATAGGCACTTTCTCGCGGATCCGCGGGGGCCCTCAGCGACACCCCTCCCACCGTGACCGACTGGCCTCGAGGATTTCCTTTCTCATCGAGCAGGTCCAGGGGCTCCGCCACCCGGCCTGCCAAGTCATACACGCCGACGGACAACGTATAGGTCAGAGGGGGGGCACCCAGTGGAAACGGAAGGACATGATAGGAGACGGCTTCCTCGCCCAGAGACCAGTAGTCTGTCGGGAGCCCGGAATCGTTGAGGATCCAGTCATCCACAGTTGCCCACGTCCATCCACTGGAGCCTTCCATGTCCAGACTCACGCGAAGCCGCTCATCGAAGGTCCCTTCCAGGCGCCAACCCAATGCCACCGCAACAGCCGTGTCTGCCGCGGGATTCTGCTCCACCCAGACATCAGTCAGGCACACGGGCTCAAATCGGGCACCCAACGGAACGGCCAGTGGCTCCGCGACAGGATGCTCGAGCTCATAGACATCCACGTAGAGCCCTTCGGATTCCCAGCTCTCCACCAGGTGTCCCGCGGCCTCCATGGCAAAGGGAAGGATCCCCCGCGGATCACGCGAGACGTCATCGTAGCTGACCAGGAAGACGGTCTCCACGGCCTGTGTCATGGCCCGTAGTTGCCGCCAATCAGCGGCGTCGTCGCCGGGCCAAATCATCTCGACGCGCGCAGGGCCGTGGTAGTAGTAGGGAATAGACCAGTCCTCCGGCGGGACGAGCACCAGGTCATCCGGTCCCGAACGGGCCGTGATTGCGGCAGCCGCACCACGCGTGTCGGCCTTCGTGAAGTGGGTGAAATACGTCCATAACCCCAGGACTGTGGCGCTTAACAGAGAAAGACTGAGGAACAGGCCTGCCGCCAATTTCAGCGAGAGCTGCCCGGTGAGCTCATCCAGGACACTGGCACATAGAAGGAACAAGGGGGGTGTGAAAAGGATGACGTATCGCGGATGGGAGAGAGGACGGATGCGCCAGATGATCAAAGCCGATGCCAGTGGAATCAGCCAGTCCAGCAAGAGACACAGTGTCACCGAGTGAGAACTTCGACGACAGAAAACGATATGCAACAATGCACCGAGGAGAGCAAGAACAGCCACGGCAACCACCCCGTTGACCAGCGGCTCGGCGATCAAACTGGGCAAGCCAGTCAGCTGAAAGGTCCACAAGAAGCGTGCAAAGTGCACCAGCGTGACCGGCTCGGCTTGCCAATTGCTGATCTGCAGCCGGTCGCTGAGGGCATCGGCATGCCGGATGACGGCTACTAGCCACGGGGTCGACAGAAGAAGAACGACTCCCTGCACGACCAGGAGATGAGATAGGCTGCGATGTTGGCTCCGGAGGCGGATCAAGAGGATCACGACAACGTAGAAGACCACGAACACCGACACGTAGTGAAGCCCAAGGGCCAGCGTCTCAACTGCCGCCAGGAGCGCCCACGTTTCCCAGCCTGGCTTACCCCCAGATCTGGTCAGCCGATACCTGAGAGCTAGCAGGGCGACATAGATCAGTGGGAGCAGGGCGTACACGCGGGCCTCCTGGGCATAGACCACATAGAGAGGCGAGACAGTGGTCAGCCCGGCCGCAATCAAACCGGCACGGCGTCCGAACCAGCGACGCGCAAACAGATAGAGCCCCGGGATGAGCGGGATGCTGAACCACACCGAGAGAAAGCGCACACTGAAGGGGAGATCGCCAGCCAACCGGCACCAGAGCTTCAGGCAAAGGAAATAGAGTGGGGGATGAAGATTCCCCGCGCGGTTGGATATGATCGCTTCAACGCTGGAACGTGCCAGATGGATGCTAATCGCTTCATCCCACCAGATGCTCTGCGCACCCAGTCGGAAGAGACGCAGGAAGAACCCGAGGAGCACAAGCCCCAAGAGCAACAGGTGGCGAAGGTCAACCGACCGTCTGTGCGATTCAGTCATGGGATCAGATCCAGGAAAAGCCACGCGTTCAGCGCGTCGTGCGCCTTGTGTTGGGATTATAGCCAGGCAAGGGGAGATGACAACAGGAAGCAGGGCCGTTGCGTGGATCTATCTAGCATGTCTGGTCGTCCGTGGGACGGGATCCACCCTCCGGCATGACCACGGCAAGCTCCGTCAGCTCCAGGAGATCGTCACGCCAGGGCCGACCACGCTCTCGATAGCCCGGCGATCTTTCCAGCGAGGGCCAATGGTAGATGCGCGCAACCGGTGTGTACTCTCCAGGCCGCGTATCGGGGGCGATCACCAGCGTATGCGGGTCCGGCAACAGCAGGTTCGGCGCCCATTCGCTGGTGGAATGCGCCCCCAGCAGCGGCTGCCCTGTTCACACGACGGCGGTGGCAACGCCTGCCCACCGCCCCCCAAGGCTGTCCTGCCAGTGCGCCCAAGGCAATCACTCCCAGCAGGGTGGTGGGCAGGACGGTCAGGCGAGCAACGGTCAATGTCTGGTCGGCCACGCGGAAGGCAAGTTGTCGTATCCAGATCAACTTGGGAGGCTTACTGAAGAGCACTTCCGAGTACAGGGGGTGCCCGACGGTGGCAAGCGCCGCCCGCTGGACGTACAGTCCCTCGTCGTTGCTCCACCCGTAGGCGTCAAGATGTGTCAGGGGCCAGGCCACGTACAGGGCTATCACCGCCGCCCAGGATGCCCAGTAGACGGCTTCGATCCACGTACTCACAGCGCGCGAACGCACAGCTCGGTTCCTCAATGACGCACGATGGCAAGAGGCAAGACGTCATCAGTATACGACTGACCGTCCGCGCCGTATATCGGCAGTCGCTCGCCGGTGGTGTCCCTGTAGCACCCCACCCTCAGCCGGTATTCTCCCGACGGGATATCCCCCAGCGGCAGGCGTACGGTGTCCTTCACCACCTCCCCGGATTGCCACTTCGTAGTGGGGTACGTCCATCGACGCGGCACGGCATCATCCTGCGCAACAATCTCCTCGCTGGTTGATTCGACGAGATGGACGAAAACCTTGTATGACGTGACCATCTCCCGCTGCGCCTGCCAGTAGAGCGTCAGCTGCAAGGACTGGTCAGACTGGATCAGGTCATATCCTCGCAGCAGCAGGTCCTGTCCAAGACGCACCTCCAGTGGCTGCATCGGCCGCAATGCGTCCACCTGTACGCGGCTCACAGTCACTCCCTTACCCAGCCCGGCCCCACCTGCGCTGTCTGCCAGAGCCAGGCTGAGTTCGTACTGTCCCGGCGCGAGACTCTCTGGTATCTGCAAGGCGTAGCGACTGCGCACGATCTCCTCCGCCGCCCATTGAGACGTGGGCCAGGATGCGGAAAGGGGCACGCAATGAGATTGCGCCACGCCGTGCCCATCCCGTGCCAGATCGAGACAGACGTCGTAGTCCCGGTCCGGAGGAGCTGTGCTTCCCCAACGGGCGTCGACATGAATCACGGCACCTTGAAGCGCGATCGGGGAATCGACGGTGGCCCGCAGGAGCCCCACGTCCTTCGTCAACTCAGCTGTGAGGGTGAAATCTTCATCAAGCCCCGGGTCCGTGCGATAAACAACCAAATGCTCATCCTCGTGCAGCGGGTCAAAGGTCAGCCAGTCCTGCCAGGCCAAGAGCTGTTGTGAGCTGGCGAAGTCTTTGTGGAGGATAACGTAGCGAATATCGGCCTCCGCCAGGGGCCCGAGATGCCGGGTCACGTTCACCAGCGCGGGATCCATGACATTGTCACGCCGCAGTCCCTGCAGGAGAGGCACAGCGTCCATGAATGCGTAGGCACCGTCGGGAGGGCGTGAGACGTGCCCTTCCACAAGTGGTTTCTCGTGCGTGATCTGATAGAACATGTACTGCTTATCATAGGTCTCAGGACGCATCGGCAGGTCCAACACGCCGAATTCTCCCGGTTCTCGGGCCAGCTGCTCGTACCAACCGGGCGTGACCGGGTGCTCCGTGTGGTAGGGTACCAAGCTGTACTCGACCAGGATCACACCGATGACGACCACCTCTATGAGAACAAGCTTAGGTTTCGGCGTCTCGCCAGGGACCAGTGGCGCTATGCCCAGAGCCGTGAGCATACCCACAGGAAGTCCCAGAAGCGCGTTGAAGCGGTCCGGGTTTCTCAGCACGCGCACGACCAGCAGGTCATCTATGAATCGATATGGCATCGGGATCCAGGGGTAGAGCCTACCGTTGATCCGTAGCTGAGCACCAAGCGCCAGGATCATGTAGACCACGGCCAGGAGCACCCATAGACGAGCACGCTTCCAGTCCCTGATTGCCCCACACAACGCTATGACCAGCACCGAATAGCCCAGGAAGGGAACATAGACCTTGTTGTCCACGAAGTTGTCGTAGACCTCCGCGGCCGCATCGTTCCATAGAGGATGGTAGCGCGTGGGCAGGATGTAGGCCAGCAAGTCCGTCTGTCCGCTGGTTTCGTCGCCGATCAAGACATCCCCGGGATCGCTCTGGTTCAAATAGGCCCCGACCACGGGCGCCGCCAGAGGCGCCATCAATGCCGCCGCTCCCAGGCCCGACAAGGCCAATAACCCCAACGACCGCCTCGTCCAACAGGTCTTATGCGTCAGACCATGCCAGAGGACGTACAACCCGATCATGATCGTTGCCATGATCAGCAACTGCCACCGGGCGATGCCGGTAAGGGCGGTGAAGACCGCTGCCAGCAGTGCATCACGCAGTCGTCCCTTCGCCAATACGCGCTTCAGACACAGCAAGGCCAGGGGCACCCCAAAAACGACCATCATGTTGGGGTGACCGTAGTGAGAGAGTGTGTACGGCCAGAACCCGAACACCACGCCCGCAACAATCGCCGCCGGCGCCGAATCCACAGTGTCGCAAGCCAGGAGGTACATGGAGAACGCGTTCAGGACGAACACGGTCAGGTAGATCAAGCTGTAAGCCGTCGTGGCCCCCAGAATCGCCTGAAGGGGCAGCCAGGCTGCGATATTCAGCCAGGCCATGTTCTGATAGGCCAGTGAAACGCCCTGAGGGTAGAACAGGAGATCCGTGTGCAAGGGGCTCTGCCCCGCAATCAAGGATTTCTTCACCCACCAGAACGTCCACTGGTGTACCCACAGATCACTCGTTCCGCCAGGAACGTGACTTCCAAGCTGCGCCACGACGGGCCAGGTCATGGCCACGGCCAACACGCCATATAGGAGCAACACCAACCACCGACTACGCAATGGCCTGGACTCCTGTCACTGGTGCGACACAGCGTACCTTCTGGTGTGCGCGTGTGTCGTGCAGGGGCTCTCTGCTTTCACGCGCTCCCCTAGCTGTTAGGAGCGAGGCGTCGCGCCAGCCTCGTGTCTGATATAGATCATCACACATCACGTGACAATCAACGAACGTCGGTACGAACATCAGTACGTCCCTCAACCCCTCCGCGTACCTAAATCATAAGGGGGGGGGAACTTCAAATGCGTAGATGGTCCATGGGCTCCGGTCACCCACCTGCCCGTCGCAGCGATCAAAGGGGCGAAGCGAACCGGGGCAACAGGAGCAACCGGGCGCACAAGAGCATAGAGCTGGTTCGGAGACAGCCCACGGTTCATTCAGAAGGCTCCAGGGTGACGGTCATGATCCGAACAGATTCTGCGCCATCGGGCGCTGTGAGACGTCCGCCCCGGGGGTCATAGAGCCCCGCTCGAAGTGCATACGCAGCGCCGGGAGCATCGGGCGGAATCACCAGCCTGTGCACGTCGAGGACATACTCACCCGGCAGCCAGCCGGTGGTCGGCCGCGCCCACCCACCGGGAACGGCGTCCGATTGGGCCACCAACTCGCCGCCCGGCCCGATCAGGTGCACGAAGGCACGATAGGAGATTTCAACAGTTGCCTCCGCGCGCCAGACGACACTGACGGTGAAAGCCTCTCCTGGTCTCAGGACAGCAGTCTGAGGTTCCATGTCAACGCCCGCGAGGATGACCACGTCACCGAGGGAGACGTCGATGTCCACATCCACCGGGGGCCGCGTGTATGCCCGGTCAGGAGCAACCACAAAGACCTGGGACAGAGAGACGACGCGAGAGGGCAGGTGAGAGAGGGATAGAGCCAGCGTATACGTGCCCGTCTCAATCGTCGCCGGGAGATGAAACAGGTGCTGTCCACGCCAGACCTCGTCGGCCTGCCAGGCCGTGGTTGGGTGCCAGCCGACCGTCAGGGGGAACTCGTCGCCGGCAGCCACCGAGCCGTCGGCCGCCAGAAGCTGAAGGTGAAGCGCCAGCTCTTGGCCTGGATTCGCTTCCACCTGCCAGAAGCTGGTGATGAGCAGGGGGTCACCCGGAGCCGCCTCGTCCCGACTGAGATTCCCGCCAAGGAGGGTGACCGACCCGAGGCACTCGTCGATCCGGTGCTGGATCTGCAGATCCTCCGGCTCAGGATCAGCGCGAGGTGCCCCCAACAAGACCTGCCCCAGCACGAGCTCAGGCGCCCCTGGCTGGCCCTGCTCCGTCAGCATCGGAAGCGGCTGGAGTGTGTCGCGGTCGAAGACAATCAGCACAATGTCGTACTGACCAGGCGGCGTACCGGGCAAGGGCTCAACTTCGTGGCTGTCCAGGGCGTACCGACCGGGTTCCCAGGCGGTGGTGGGTGGAGCGCCTTCGAAGTCGGTGGGGCGGAAGCTGTCCTTCGGACTCCACAAGAACCCGTCCGGTCCGACGAGGCGGATGACGGTCTGATAGCGCTTATCGGGCTTGAGCTGGACAGCCCAGTAGAGATCCACGCGCAGCGCATCATCCGTGGGCAGTGAGCCCGATCGCCCGTCGGTACTTTTTTCGTAACCGATGAGCCTCAGCCCATCGGCATAGGGTTGATGCAACGGATGGGTGAGGCCGGGCAACGTCCCCTCTTCCCGCAGATCCGGGTGCCGGAACGGCGTATCCATCCGGTCCACGACGACGACCTTCAACATAGGCAGCAGGAGAATGACCGAGAGAAGACCGATCAGCCTCAGCCTCCCCTGGTCTCGACCTGAGTCCCGGGAACTGAGCGGGGCGTGCGAAGCCTTCAAGCGAATGATTGACCAGAACAACACGAAGAGCGCGAGGACGGAAATCGCGTCGCTCCCCATGCGCAGCGGTGTCTCTCCGAAGCGCACCTCCACCTGGTGACGACCGCCAGGCACCTGGAACGTGATCAGGCCCTCAGGCTCTGAGGGCAGCAGATCCACTTGCTCGCCGTCGACCCAGACCCGCCAGCCAGGGAAGTAGAAGCTTAGATAACGTGCGCGAAAGGGTTCCGGCGACTCGACAAGAATTCGCGCCCGATTGGGACCGTACACCGATTCCAGAATCTGTGCCCCGTCCGGAAGGGCACGCGCGTCAAATCGCGCGACTGCCTGATCTTCGGCGTGTTGCTCCACCAGCGGAGATCCATGAGGCCGCTGTTCCACCCAGATAGGGAAATAGGCCCCGACCGGGTCAACGCCGACCAACCCGCTGTTTCCCTCATAGCGATGGACGTCCTGCACATTGGGATACGACGCCATCGAGCAGTAGCCCTTTGGCGGATACGTGGACGGAAAAGCCGCGAGAACCAGGGCAACGACAGCAATGGGCGGCAAGAGATCGAGGACACGAGACGCAACGCGTGAACCGTTCCGCCTGCTGCGTGGAAGGGTCACGGGGGGCGATGCCGTCGCCGCTCCCACCAGCAGCGCAAGCGGCAAACTGGCGCGCCCCACAAAGCGCCAGGGGAACTGGACGAAGGGCAGCAGCGGCACATGTTCCCAGAACCAGACCGACCATGACAAACTCATAAAGACAGAGAGGACAGCGAGCCCGGCGAAGAAAAGCAGACTCACCCACCGCTCGTTGATCAAAGGGTTCTCCGGCTCCTGGCCCTGCCTTCTCGGACGCCACAAGCGGCTCCATCCCCGAATAAGACCGACTACGGCCAATAGAGCGTGAACGGCACCGAGCCGGACCTTAAGCGGCGGGTTCATGAGCGACGTATCGAAGGCCTCCGGGGGAGCAAGAACCTCCGCGAGAGTGAGGAAGTTGTAGTGGAAGTCATTGTTCCGCGTGGCACCGGTCAAGTACAGCTGCACGTATTCCCCCTCTGCAAGGGCCGGAAGCCAGAAGAAGGTAGTCAAAGCCAGGGCGAGAGCAAGTGCTAGTATCACTTGCGGGCATTGTGCTCGGCCTCGATACACAGCCGCAAGCAAGACTATGTAGGCCAGCAGGAAGGGCGTGAAGAGCAAGGCGGAGATGTTGTGCGTGAGGTAGAGTGTTGCCAAGAGGAGGATTGCGACCAGAAACCACCAGCGCCCGCCCCAAATCAGGAGGCGGCGGAAGGCCCACAGGATAAAGGGCAAGAGCGCCAGCGCCATGACTTCCGGTGCATTGCCGCGGACCAGGGCATCCAGGAACTGATAGGGAGCGTAGGCATACGCCACGCCGGTCACGACACCGGCCCAGGGCCCAAACAGATCTCGTCCCAGCAAATAGGCGCCCAACGCCGACCCGACGATGCTCAGGACGTACACCAGATTGAGTGCCCACGGCAGGGACAGACCGGTCAAGTGGAGACCCAGCGTCAGGTAGTAGGAAACCGGTGCACGGTAGTTGAAGAAGGGGAATCCGTACCCAAACGCCAGGTTTGGCAGCCAGCGACTGAAGACAATGCCTCGGTCAAGCGCGTCGCGCATTGCCGCCACGCGGAAGAAGTGGAGCCGACCGTCGTGGGTGCAGGGGCTGCGACCGTGAAGCAACGGGAGGATCGCTACGACGCACAGAAAGCAAACGATCAAGGCTCCTTGGACAGCACCCAATCGACGGGCTCGCGGTGTTGAGGGATGGGACAGAGTCATGGGCCATCCCCGCAGACGGTGATCTCCAACGGCAAGATCGCTCTGTCATCGACAAGGGGCTCACCCGCCTCGGAGATGACGGGGAGGCGGTCCCCATAGGATGCATCGTAGAAGCCCACGGCTATCTCGTACTGTCCGACCGGCGCGTCGACATCTACGGGCAAATCGATCCGCTCCGCGATCACCTGCCCGGCCGCCCAACTGGTCGTGGGCGCCTCGCCGTTGCCTGGAATGCGATCGACCTGACCGTGAGGCAGCCCATCCGGCCCCAGAAGGTGCACGAACAGGGTGTAGTCCCGATCAGGACCTCCGAGGACATCATCGGCCCGCCAGTAGAGGGTGAGGGACAGGGTGCCCCCGGGCACCGTTTCGGTTGTGACCACGTCATACCCACGCAGGTGGATGCGCTCCCCAAACGTCACATCCGTTCGATGGGATATTCCCTCCGGGAGCGCGAACGATCGTTCGCGCGGGAGCACCTCGATCGTCCCCAGGGGAATCCCGCTCGCGCCGATTGTTCCGCCGCCAGGACCCGTCACACGGAGTATCAACTGATAGGAGCCAGGAGGAACTCCCGGTTGCACGGGCACCCGATGATGACTCTGGAACCGATCGCCTGCCTGCCACTGGGACGTGGGGAAGGAGCTGAGGGGCTCAGAGGTTTGCAGCTCGATCTGACCCTGAGGGCTGACCCACTCCAGGCGGACGTCATAGTTCAGCCCGGGTGAGGCGTCAGCCTGCCAAAAAAGGGCAAACGATACGTGATCCCCCGAGAGCACCCGACTGGCCGGCGGGTCTACGCCGAGCAGGGTCATGGGGCCAATCGTTATGCCCAGTCGGTCCGGCACAGCGAGCGCATCGATTCTCGGTGGCTCGGCCGGCCTGGCAATCTCCGTCTCCCCGACCTGCAGCTGCGTTCCTCGAAATACCCCATCCGGACCCACCGCACCGAGCTTCGCGCCAGTTTCTCTGTCGTACAGGCTGATCTCGACAGTGTAGGAGCCGGGCGGAATCCCTGGCGGTAGCCGCAGCTCATGCACGTCATCGGCCCAGGCATGCTCTTCCCAGGAGGACGTCGGGAAGTTGACGTCGTTGCGGACAAGGGACTCGCTAACGGCCCAAGCATGGCCCTCTTCATCCCGCAGCGCCGCCAGCGCCTGGTAGTCCGTACCGGGCTCACCGCGGGCCTGCCATCGGACAAGCACGTCCAGGGAATCGGGCTGAGAGACGATGTCTGGAAGCGCTGCGCCCACCAGTGCCAGCTGCCCTCCAAAGCTGGCGCGGTACGCAGGCGGACGGGAGCCGGAGGGTGACGGTCGAGAGACAAACCGGGTGATGGTGGCGGAGGAGACAGTAGCCGTGGATGCCGGCGTCGCGATCGCCTCCAGTTGTCGGCACACGAAGCCAGAGGTGATCGGGGAGGCTCCCGGCGAGGCCACCAACCAGATCATCTTGTGCCTACTCACCTCCTCCGCGAGACGCTCGGCGACGGTCGCCTCATCCGGCCAGGAAACCCCAGAGACCAGCTTGCCCGGCCCGTCATAGACATCTCGCAAAGGCGTGTCGGCGTCGAGGAGAATCAAGTCATCCCGTCCTGCATAGGCGCTCAGGTACTCAGCCTGACGGTCTGGAGCCGTGTTGGTGTAGACATTCGTGTCCTGACCCGGCAGGTCAATCGACCGCCACACCGGCAGCGCAGACGAGCGGTCTCCCAGGGATGTCGCGACGACGTAGTCTGCAAGGGCTATCGAATCGAGGCCCTCGTGCAACGGAATGGTGTCGCCGCGAAACAGTGAGGCAAAGGACGGCACATTCGAGGCGGCGACCGTCATCCGGTCAGCATTGGGCCGCTCGTTTAGCCAACGTGCCGCGACCCCGGCTCCCTCTCCCCAGCCGGATGCGAACACCTGCGCTGCCACAGCCGGACCGCCCAGCAGCGGGTTGTAATAGGTGAGAGGGTATCGAGCGAACAGGAGTGCAATGACGACTTGCACAATAATGATTGAAATGCCGCCGTATCTCATCACCCTGCTGGCGTATTGATCGATCCATGATGCCATGCCCAGCGCGCTGACCAGCGTAAGCACTGGAAAGACAGGGAGCAGATAGCGATCGTGCTTCTTCGCCCCCACGCTCATCCCGGCGGTAAACAGGATGGCAAAGATGAGCAGGGATACCAGCGCAAAGCGACGGTCTGGCGAGTGGGTGCGCCAAGTCAGCACGGCCCCGACAAGCCCGACGAGGACGACGGGAGAGACTCGAAACAGGAAGACGGCAGGGTAGAAAGCCGGGCCGGGATCGTAGGTCATTCGACCCGCAAAGAAGATGGGACGTTGCGCCATCCGAACGTGGTCACCGCCAAATGAGAGCAAGGTGCGCAGAACACCGATCGGCCGGGACCACAGCGCCGGGTAGAGGGCGATTAACACAACGGAAAACGACACAGCAAACAACAGGCCCTGAAGAACGATCGGTGACAGGGAACGCGGGATGGACGCTGAATCCCCGACAACGGCCCGGATGCGGCCCGCCAGAAGCAACAACAGCACATAGGGAAAGAGTGTTAAGGCGGGCGTTTTGGTCAGCAGGGCCAGGGCGGCAAACAGGCCGGAGAGGGCCCACCAGAGGCGCCGACCGGGTTCATGCAATCCGTTAAGCGCCGAGACCAGAGTCAGCACGCCGAATGTAGCCAGCAACGCGTCGGTGTGGAGTAGGCCCGAATGGCCGATGAAAAACGGATCGAAGAGCAGTAGCACGACCGTGAAGCCGGCCACCCGCCGATCAAACAGACGGGCTATCATCGGGTAGAGAGCGGCCGCGCCCAGCATCGTCACAAGGGCCACGGCGACGCGCCCCCAGGGAAGAAACGGCCCCAGATGGCGGAATGCCTCGCCATTCTCCGGTGCCAGCCACGCCAGTCTGCGGATCCAATCGAGATCGGCGGCAGCATCTCCAACAGCCACCAGTCGACGGCCGAGAACGCCGGCGGCTCCCAACCACATGGTAGTGACGCCCGGGTGTCCCGTCACAGGGATCGCCGACCAATCGCCCGCCGCCAGTGCATCGCTGAACTGAATCGAACGGTAGACCCAGAAAGGCTCATCGGGGGTCACGTAGCGGCCCAGGGGGGCGAGGCGCAGCCCGAGGCCCAGCGCCGTGAGCATGAGCAGACCAACAACGCTCAACCACCGACGCCCCGGGCCGAACAGACGAACCTCCGCTCTTGGCTCTTCCGAGAGAAGGTCCCGAAGGCGGGCTCGAACGGCACATCGGCCCCTGAGGACGGTGGCTACGAGCACTTTCTTCAGGGTAGTCAATGCTGCCATAGGGCTTGTCGCTTCCAAGAGGCGGCGGGACGGAAGCCGTTGGTGGCGATCTGCAACGCGGAGGACAAGACTGCTGAAGCCGTTAGGCCAGCAATAGGAGGCACCAGCCGAAGCTCTCTGCCTGCAGGCCTGCACGATGACGCGCGAGATGCTGACGCACCATTGGGATCCATTGCGGGCCGCTCAATCGTCAGCTTTGCCGCTTACCGCCTCCGCGCTAGCCCAGATAGCCAAGCGACCTCAGCCGCTCCTCCACCTCAGCGCTCTCCTCAGCGGAGAGCCCTTCTTCCGCCTCGGCCCGAGTCTTCTCCACACTCTCGTACTCTACAGCGCGGTCGAATGTCAGGGCGGACGCCAGGACTCGACCATCCATGTCACTGGGAACCGGGCGCCCCATCAGGTGTAGGATAGTTGGGCTGAGATCCATGATGCGAGCACCGGTGATCTTCTCTCCAGCGCGTATCCCGTGCCCCCAGGCAATGAGTACCCCGTGGCGCCGGTGACAACCCGAGTCGCCCCGTATCTGCCGAGTGACAATGCGCCGATCAGCAGCGAATAGGGGAAAGGCAATGGCTTGATAGCCATCAAGGACGAGATGGAGATCAGCACTGCGGGATGCATAGGGGCCGTGGACCACCTCATCACCGGGAATGATCTCGTCTACCAGTGGCTCACCGGTCTCAGGATGGCGCAGGCCCCCAAGTTTGTCTATCACGTCGCGGCGGACAGCCTCATATTCGGCACCGGGCCCGACGATTCCCCGGGGCTCGCGGCCCTGCAGATTGATGTAAATCTGACCCACGTGACCGATGGAGTACGCCACCGTTCTCGACCAGTCGACGTCATCGAAGGAGAGGAACTTGCTGACCACCTTGTTACGCGTGGATTTCGAGACCTGCCAGACGTAGTTCTGGAGCCCGGCGTGCTCAATCAAGTGCCACATGGAGGCCGGGGTGAGGCCCGCTCTGAAGAGCCCCGTCTTGAGCCGGGTCCATGCCCCTCTCTTGAGCTTCAACAAGCCCTGATCCAACAGAAAGAGATTGACGTTGACCGTGTAATGGAGTGAGCCGAAGCCGTGATCGGACATCACGATGACAATCGTCTCTTCGCCAAGCCGATCGAGCATCTGACCGATGGTCTGGTCAATGCGCCCGTAAACCCGCCTGAATGCAGGGGCGACACGAGCGGCATACTCAGGATCATGGCGAGGGTGTGAGGGGTCAACGACCTTCCACAGGGCGTGCTGAAGGACGTCCGTGGCCTGGAAATGGAACATCAAGAAGTCGTGGGGATAGTCCTCCATCAGGCGCAGTGCATACTGACCGCGCCGATCGACCAGGTCGAGGAGGTCTGCCGTGAACGCGTCTTCGTTCCCCTCCTTGTACTGGATGTTCGGAGCGATGCGGTAGGGCCTCAGCTGATCCTGGTATTGATCGAGCAAGTCGCCCGGATAGGTAAATGATCCCGCCATGGGCGATAGCATGCCCCCGATCAGGAATCCATTGACAGGCTTCGGCGGGTAGGTGACGGGGACGTTCATAGTTCCGACAGTGCATCCGGCCCTCGATAGGATTTCCCACAGGGTCTGAGCGCGGAGCGAGGATGCGTTGACCAATTCAAACCGTCCACCCAGCGGACGAATGAAATCGAACACGCCGTGCTTACCCGGATTCTTCCCGGTGGCGAAGGTCGGCCAGGCTGGCGAGGTCACGGGAGGGAGGGTCGACTCCAGCAATCCGTGGGTGCCTTCGGACATCAAGCGAGCCAAGTTGGGCAGATGTCCTTCCTTCGCCCAGGGGTGAATCAGATCGAAAGTCGCGCCGTCGATACCGATCACCAGGACGCGGGTCATTCGTCGCTACCCCCAACCGCAGTGAGGGAGGGCTGTTCCACCTCCAGCACGCGCCGCACAACGTAGATCGGCTTTTCCTGGGCCTCGTGGTACGTCCGCGTCATAATCTCGCCCAGCAAGCCCATCATCAGAAACTGCACGCCGAGCACGATCAGCAACACGGAAAGCATCGTCCACGGACTAGTGCCGATCTGAAAACTGCGGAATGCCTCCTCACCGTAGAGAATGCCTCGGAGGACCTTGGCACCGACCAGGTAGACACCGATGAGGCCGCCGACCCCTCCGCTGACAAGGCCAAACAGTCCGAACAGCTGCATCGGTCGCTTGGAATAGCTAAGGAGGAAGGAGACAGTCACCAGATCCAAGAGCACGCGTGGTGTGCGTGCCAACGCCCCATACTTCGACCGTCCCGCTCTTCGCGGACGATCGTGCACCGGGACCTCAGCGACGCGGACGCCGATCAAGCTCGCTATCTCTGGAATGAAGCGGTGGAGCTCCCCATACAGATTCATCTGCTTGACAAGATCTCGGCGCATCGCCTTCAGCGAGCAGCCGCGATCGTGGAGACGGATATCGCTGGCGTTAGCTATGAGCCGGTTGGCGATCATGGAAGGCAAGCGGCGCGTGAGAAACGGTTCCTTGCGGTTCTTTCGCCACCCGTTGACCAGGTCGTAGTGGCCCTCGTCCATGACCTCTAGCAACCGCGGGATGTCCACCGGATCGTTCTGCCCGTCGGCGTCCATCGTCACGATCACGTCACCTCGGGCGTAGTCAAACCCCGCATCGAAGGCCGCAGTCTGGCCGAAGTTGCGACGGAACTCCACGATGCGCAGGTGCGGCTCGGCCTCCTGCAGCTCACGGAGAACCTCCACGCTATCGTCCGAACTACCGTCGTCGATGGCGACGATCTCGTAGGGGCGGCCCAACCGTCCCAGCACCTCGGTGATCTCCGGGATCAGATCTGGCAGCGAACCGGCCTCATTATAGACCGGGAGCACTACAGAGATGTCTACGGTGGGTTCTGATGGTTCCATTCGGCTCCTTGGCTCTTGAGAACGGATCGAGCGCCAGCGAGGCAACGACCCAGTGCGGGAACGGTCCTCCCACCTCCCGCCGCGGGTTCCGTCCCTCCCTGGAATTATAGCACACTGCCTTTGCGGGTCAACGGGTCTTGGGACCCCTGAGCAGCTCCTCCATCCTCCCTCGATCGACCCGCGCCGTCAGATCATAGCTCAAGGGAGCCAGAGACACGATCCGATCGACAGCCACAGCGTAGATATCGGAATCCGGTTCCGTGATCTCCGGGTGAGGGAGGGCCTGGTAATCGATCCTGGCAGCTTGCGTCAGGTCATTTCGCTGGGGCGGAAGCGGGGTGAAGTATGTGTGCCGAGAGACACGCGTAAGCCGCCAGGCGGTGTCGGGGGTGGCATCAGAGGGTATGTCTACCTTGAGGACATCCACATCGAAAGGGAGCGAGATCTTCAGCAAGTAGCGCGCGAAGAAGCGAATGAAATGGACAGCGGCAGAGAAGTCTACATCATCAGATGGGCACGTGTGCATCCGCTTGGGTGTCTGGAGAGACACGGCCAGGGCAGGTACTCCATTCGCGGATCCTTCCAGCGCGGCCCCCACCGTACCGGAGACAGTGATGTCCGCACCCAGATTCTCCCCGTAGTTGATGCCCGAGATCAGAAGGTCCGGCTTCTTTGGGGCCAACTCCAGCAAGGCGTGCAGCACGCCTGCCGCAGGAGAGCCATCCACCTGATAGGCGTCGATTCGTCGTCCATTCACCTGAAGAGAATAGGGGAAGATCTGGCCCTGGACCTGGTGGGGAAGGCTCCTGCCGGCCCCGGACCACTGGCGATTTGGCGCTACGACGAGTACGTCGCCGAGGGTGGCGGCGGCCCGGGCCGCGGCGTGAAGGCCCGGCGACTGAATGCCGTCATCGTTGGTGATGAGAATCAGGGGCTTGATCTGATGCTGTTCAGACACGACGGAATGATAACAAGGTTGAGGTGTTTACACAAGGAAGAGGCAGGAGAGGGAATCCTTACTATCCTCTCCCGGAGACGACACGGCCTGCAAGTGTGGGGATCGCTCTGCTGATAGAAGGGCTCAATGGCCGGCTCGGGCCGCACAACCGTCCCCGAGGATCCCTCCGGTGCGGTCGGGACACGTTGTGCGGCCTAGTTAGACTGGGCTTGGCCCGGTGGTGGCGACTTCGTCAACGCCCTCTGGGGCGGTTGTTGCCAGCGCTCTTCCCACGGAACCTAGTGATCGACCAAGGGGAGAAGGACAGGGCGTCACGCCAGACCAGTGGCTATGTTCTCCTCTTCAGCCAGACGGATGCCTTCCTCCTCGTCCACGAAGAGCAGCAGGATTGCCCCGACGATGAAGAACACGACCAGAGAGACGATGCTCAGTCGGCTCGAGCCGGTCAGCTGTCCGACTATGCCGAATATGGCCGGCCCTAGAATGCCCGAGAACTTGGAGCTGACGTCGTAGAAGCCAAAGAGCTCCGCCGTCTTCGCCTTCGGTGCCAGCCGCCCGTAGAGCGATCGGCTGAGGGCCTGGGCCCCGCCCTGGACAGTCGCCACCATGAAGGCGAGAATCCAGAAATGGAGACTGGTCTGTATGAAGTAGCCCCCAAGGGCAATGAGGCTGTACACACCCAACGCCAGGAGGATCGAGCGCTTGGGCCCGATGCGGCGTGCCAGCCAGCCGAACCCGAAGGAGAATGGTACACCGACGAACTGGACCGCCAGGATTGCCCCGATCAGATCCGTGCTTGCCAGCCCGATCTCTTTCCCGAAGATCACGGCCATCGTGATGATGGTCCCGATCCCGTCGTTGTAGAACCAGAAAGCGATGAGGAACTTGAACAACTCACGATAGTGCCGGATCTCGCGAAAGGTTCGTGCCAGTCGCTGGAAGCCCGCCCTGACGGGGTTGGGGCTCTCCCCCTCCCGGCGCACGAAGGGCGGCTCCTCTACCCGGCGGAAAAGGGGTATGGAGAAAACCGCCCACCAGACGGCTACGCTCAAGAACGAGAGCCGACTGGCTATCTCCGCGTTCGGCAGTCCAAACCAGCCCGGCTTCAATATCCAGGCCAGGTTGATGACCAGGAGCAGCCCTCCGCCCAGGTAGCCCAGCGCATATCCCTTCGTGGAAACCTGATCGATGTCGTCAGAACGCGCAACGTGGGGCAGTAGAGCGTCGTAGAAGATGATTGACCCGGAGAAACCAATTCGCCCTACGATATAGAATGCTGATGCCAGGAGCCAGTCCCCGCTGCTCACCAGCACCAGGAGCGCTGTGAAGAGGATGCCAAGCCCGGCGAAGCTGCCGAGGAAACGCTTCTTAGCCCCGCTGTGATCAGCGATGGCACCGAGAATGGGCGCCGCGAAGGCGACCAGCAGCATTGCGATGGTGTTGGTATAGCCCCAATAGCTGCTCGCCTGAACGGGCTCCAGCGTCCCTCCGGCGACCTCGCTGTAGAACGTGGGGAGGACAGCAGCCATGATGGTCGTGGCGAAAGCACTGTTGCCCCAGTCATACATACACCAGGCGTTAACGGCTTTCCTGTAGCTACGTTGAAGTTCAGATCGCACGTTGAGACCTCCTCTCATGATGTTATAGGCCATTTTACCACAACCGATCAAGGCGCCAAATCCCGACAGCAGTCAGGTGGGCCTCGATCGGGGACCGGGGATAGCCCGTTGACGACTCTATGCGATTTCGCTATACTTCCCTCTGGTCAGACGGGGAACGGTCTGCGTTGCCACATAGCCAGACAATGGCCCCAGACAAGCTGACTCCGCAAGCCATCCAATCGAGAGGAGGGATTCATGCCCCCGGTCAAGCTATTGATTGTCGGCCCCAACGGGGACCTGGGACGCGCATTGATCAGGCGCGCAGCCGCCGACCCCGGCATCGACCTCATCGCCGGCGTTGGACCGAAGGACAGAGACTACACGGGCGTCGATCTGGGCCTCCTCGTCGGGCTAGGACGCCGCATCGGCGCCCGGGTCTTTGATAGCCTGGAACCCATCATCGAGGAGTGCGATGTCGTGCTGGAAGCGACCACGCCAGAGGTGTCGATGACGGCCCTCAGAGCGTGCGTAGCGCACGAGAAGGCCTTTGTAACCGGGACAACCGGCTTCTCCGAAGCACAGGCAGCAGAAATCGAGCGCGCCGGTGAGGGCACCGCCGTCCTGCGCGCTTCGAATGGTTCACCGATCGTCCATCTTCTGTACGATCTGATTCGCATCGTGAGCAGAGAGGTTGGAGAGGATGCCGACATCGATATCGTCGAGATGCACAGCCGGGGCAAGCGCGATGCGCCCAGCGGGACGGCGCTGGAGATGGGACAGATCATCGCGGATGAGCTGGGCCAGGACTTGAAGGCCGTAGCGGCTTACGGTCGGCAGGGCATCGGGACGAGAGCGTCGGAATCGATCCAGTTCAGCGCCCTCAGATCCGGAGGCGCGCCATCCACGCACCAGGTTATCTTTGGCTTCCCGAACGAGAGGCTGGAGCTGACACATCGTGCCTACAGCACCGATGCCTTCTCGGACGGCCTGATCCAAGCTGCTCTCTTCCTCAGCGGCAAGCAAGACGGCTTCTTCACGCTCGACGACGTCCTGTAAAGCATCCAAGAGGGGGAGACATGCGAGACCCATTTCCACATCCAGGCAGACGGGGATCCACCCCTGTCGTCTCATTCGTCGGTCGATCTGGCAGTGGCAAGACGACGCTGCTGGAGAAACTGATTCGAGCACTCAGGCAGCGGGGCTATCGACTGGCCGTGATCAAGCATCATCGTCACAGCGGGCTCCGGTTCGACAAGCCGGGGAAGGACACGTGGCGCTTCGCGGAAGCCGGCGCCGACCACGTCATCCTGGTCGGGCCGGATAGGGCAGCGCACGTGCACACGTACTCCCGGGAACCCCCGTTGGAGGAGATTGCCGCCAGCATCCAGGACGTCGACCTGATCCTGACAGAGGGGTACAAACGGGCTGGCGCGCCCAAGGTCGAGATCATCCGAGGTGAGACGGCATCAACGTTGCTCTCCGATCCGGACGAATTGGTGGCCGTCGCATCCGACAGGCAGCAAGACGTCGATGTGCCGCAGTTCGATCTCGAGGACATCGTCGGATTGGCGGACTTCATCGAAACACGGTTTCTGGGACGGCCATGATCCCTGGATCGCGACGAGAGGGTAACCCGGGTGCCCTCTCTTGGTCTCCCGACCTGACAGTCCCCGTGTTCGCTCACAACCATCTGATGGGCCACCCGCGAGGCGTTACGCCTGGGTTTTTGCAGGATGTTGGCAAGCGAGTTACAATATCGACCAGTCTCAACTTCCTGGGCTGCTCGGCGCTGCTCATGACATCCTGACTCAACTGGCGAACAACGCCGATCGGTCGGTCGGCAGAGCTGCCCTGGTCCAACCAGCCCTTTCGTGGTGGCAGGTTACGGCTGGGAGAGCCCGTGGTGGTGATAGTCTTCCATCCACCGTCACGTCTGGTGCTGCGATGGCTCAGCTCTACTGCGGGTGCCGATGACTGTAGCCCGTATCCTCCTCGCCAGCTGAATCAAGCAAGCAGACCGGAGATGTGAGTGAGAGAACGTAGACGGACTTTTTTTCTCTTCCTGACGTTTACCTACCTGTCCTTCTTCGGAAGTAGCACCTACTCGGCCCGCTGTCTTATCCTTCGCATCATCGCCCAACTGCTCCCGATCTCACTCCTTGGCATTTGGCTCTTCAAGCTCTTGCGAGATCGGAGAGGATTTCCAAGAAGCCAGGTGGAAATTCCGCTACTTGCCTGGCTCGGTGTGGCACTCATAGCCTCCTTCACGGGACTCTGCCCGCGATTGAGCCTCGAGCGAGTCTGGCTCCATCTCACATACGTTCTCGGCTTCTATGCGCTGGCCGACCTTCAATCTCGGGGGTGGCAGCCAATCGTGTTGCGGGCAATGTTCCTTACAGCCTCAGTCGTGTGCATTGTGGGATTGTTTGAATGGCTCAGCTGGTATCTTGGACTATCCTTCTTGCCAGGTATAACGATGGGGTGGTTAGAAACCGGAGCAGAGACGACGCTAATCCCTCCTGTTTGCCACCGTTTGAATGCAACCCTTGGCGGCTCGACACCTCTCGCGGGATTCTTGGCCGTGCTCATACCGCCGGCAATCGGCTGGATCGTTACTACCAGGAGTGTTCAGACACGATGGGGCTTAGGGTTGTGGCTGGCTGCAGCAGTGCCGGTCGAGATTCTCACATTCTCACGAGGAGGCGTGTTGGCGCTCGCTGTCTCGCTTTCTGTGATGGGACTGGGGTGGATCAGCCTGCAGAAGCGTTGGCGGCGCTCCCTGAGGGAGCGATTCGCCAGACATAATGCATGGAAAAGCTGGGCCTGGCTACTGATAGGCATCATCATAGCGGCCCTCGCCGTAGTTTTCTGGCTGTCTAGGAGCTTCACAGGACGGGCTGGTTCGACAACCCACCGATTCGTCCTCTGGGACGTGGCGCTCGATACCCTGAGCGCTCATCCCGCGTTCGGCGTGGGTCCGGCCAACTTCGGGCGTGCACTGTTGATTCGAAACGATGCCTCGCTTCCGCGTCGTCAGATTCAAACGGCCCATAGTGCATACCTAAACACTGCCGCCGAAATGGGACTGTCAGGGTTGATGACGGTCCTGTGGTTAGTGGCAGCCGCAGTGTGTCGGTGGAGAGCCAACTGGAAAGGGACCGATGCAAATCGTCGCCTGCGGATGATCGCTTGCGCCGCTAGCCTCATAGGCCTGGCTGCACAGTTGCTCGTGGATTCCTTCACGGCGCCGGCAAATTGGATACCGGTGCTCGTACTGACAGCATTCTGTCTAGCTCCATCGAATCACGAACAGTCCTCGCAAGGATTCGCGAGTTCGAGATGGTGGCCGATGGCAGCCGTCGTCCCACTGCTGGTCTTCTCGGTGTGGCTCGCATGGAAAGGCGCCGCCCAGTTCCACTTCGAACGAAGTGTACGCCTCAAACGCCGAGGTGAGTACGAGAAGGCAAGCCAGGAGGCTTACAAAGCTCAGATGATGGACGACGGGCTATCCCTCTACACCTTTCAGCGCGCTCACACTACGGCCCTCTGGGCTGGGAGCACGGATAATGCATCCTTGGCAGACCAAGCGATCGCGCACTATAATGAAGGGCTTTCACTAGACCCGGTCTGGGGAAAGCAGACGGCTAACCTAGCAGTCCTCCTGTGGAAACAGGGGGACAAGGCCCAGGCTTTTCGGTGGATGGAGCGAACCGTGACAGCCGATCCGCGCTCAGCCTATCTCGTCAACCTGGGCATCCTCTGTGAGAATATGGGGGCAGAAGCGGAAGCATGGGAGAACTATGGAAGGGCACTCGCCATAAACCCGTCCTGGGCAGGATCAGGCTTCTGGACGGCGGAGGCAACACGCGCCGCAGCGTGGCCCGAGATAATTCGGCGAGCGGAGCGAGCAGCAGACTCGACGGGCCACGCTGATGCCCTGGTTCGCTTCCGTACCCAGGTCGCCTCGGCAAGGGCCAACTTTGATCAGATGGAGGATCTAGCCCGCTTGACGGTAGAGACCCATCCCGACTCCCCGGAAGGCTACATCTGGCTGGCTCGCGCTCTCCTCAGCCAGAACGAAGCAGAAGACGCTCTCGCCGCGGCCGAGAAGGCAGTCGAGACGGCACCAAGGGATAGTCGTGCACTAGCTCTGCGGGGATGCAGCCGCTGGCAGGCAGAGAGAGACCAGGACTCCACCGAAGATCTCCGTACAGCTCTGTTCATCTCGCCCGGCAACCAAGACGCCCACGTCTGCATGGGACTGATCTACGAGGAAACAGGCGAATTGGATGCTGCCATAGAGTCATACAAGCAGGCGCTCAGTGGCCAAACAGTCTCTCAAGACGTAGAGATGACGCTCTACGATCGCCTAGCCACTTTCGAACCGCTGCCAGGCTTCGTAGATGTGAGAATGGGCGAGAGCAATGCTGCCCCATGGTTGCGGGCGGCGAGACTATATGAGAAAACTGACCGATGTGAGGCCGCAAGAGCTGTGTATGAGGCCCTCCTAGCCCTGGACGAGTTCCTAGACATAGCATGTCAGCGCCTGCAGGCCCTTCCCTGTTACGTCAGTGAAACTGGTTAGACACCGTGGAGGCTGCTGACGGCGAACTGCAGAACCAAGGAGAGAACCCTGAACACTTCCATCGTGGTGCCCACCTACAATGAGAAGAATAACGTCGAGTCACTGGTCAATCAGTTGCTTGCTCTACCCCTTGACGTTCGGGTCATCGTGGTTGACGACAACTCGCCCGACGGGACCGGGGCGATCGCTGACCGCCTGGCGAACGAGCACGCCGGGCGTCTCGACGTCATCCACCGGAGCGGAAAGTTGGGGCTGGGTACGGCCTACGTGACCGGGTTCAAACGCGCGCTAAGCAGAGAGACCGACCTGATCTGCACCATGGACGCCGATTTCTCGCACGAGCCGCGCTACGTTCCGGAGTTGGTGTCGAAGATCCAGCAGGGGTATGACCTGGTCATCGGGTCGCGCTACGTGGACGGTGGTGGGACGAGCGGGTGCACGATCAATCGAAAGCTCCTGAGTTGGGGGGCTAACGCGTTTGCCCGGGCAGCTCTCGGATTGCACGCCCACGACGCGACCGCCGGGTTTCGGTGCTACCGGCGCGAGGTGCTGGAGCAAGTGGGCGTCGACGCCATCAAGGCCGACGGCTACTCATTTCTGATCGAGATGCTGTACCGCGTGCAGCGCCAGGGGTGGCGTGTGGGAGAGTCGCCCATTCTCTTCCAGAACCGCCGCCAGGGGGTCTCCAAGATCTCTCAGGGCGAGATCTTCCGGGCGGTTTGGACGGTCCTCCGACTGGCTACGGGACGCCTGACCGGAAAGGGCGCCCCTGCAGAGAGCCACAGCGAGGCGGATTGATGGAACACGTACGCTGCAACCTCTGTGGTGCGGACGATGCTGATGTGGTCTTTCCGTCGACCCTGGGCCAGGACAGCGACTGGCGCGCTTTTCGCTGCACCCACAGCGGGTATGGCGCGCATCCTCCCATCGTCAAGTGCCAGCGATGCGGTCTCGTCTACACCGATCCCCGCCCGGAGGGCCATCACATCCTAGAGACCTATCAGGCCGTCGAGGATCCGCTCTATGTCGAGGAGCGCGAGGGGCGCGTGCTGACCTTCGAGCACCACCTGAAGCCACTGGAGCGGTTGGCGGGCGATCCCGATGGACGGCCACTGCTCGATGTGGGAGCGTATACGGGGGTTTTCTTGGAGATCGCGGCGCAGCACGGCTGGGACGCCTGGGGGGTGGAGCCGTCGAGCTGGGCTGTTCGAAAAGCGCAAGGGCGGGGACTTCAAATGGTGGAAGGCACCCTGCAGACAGCCGACCTGCCCGACGCTCACTTTGACGTGGTGACGCTATGGGACGTCATTGAGCACGTGGCTGATCCGCGGGAGACCTTGCGACTAGCCCACCGGCTGCTCGCACCGGGCGGCCTTCTGGTGGTGCACACCATCGACATCGATAGCCTCTTCGCCCGCCTGATGGGGCCGCGCTGGCCCTGGCTGATGGAGATGCACATCTACTACTTCTCCCGGACCACGCTGCGGAAGATGTTGGAGCAATGTGGTTTCGAGGTGTTGGGCGATAGGCCTCAAGGACGCTTCCTCCGGCTGGGATATCTGATGAACCGCGTCGCAGCGCTGGCGCCCATCGTGGGGCGGCCGGCCGAATGGCTGGTGACGAAGCTGGGGCTCCGGAGCCGGGCCGTGCGCATCAACCTGGGCGATCTATTCACCGCGTATGCGCGCAAGCCGAGGGTCTGACAGGACGGGTCGTGCACATCGCGCCCGGGAGTGGGTGCCGCGGCGCCTGGCCCGGGCTCCTCTTCTCTCCCACGTGGCTGTCTTCTCCCGGATCTCGATTCTGAGATCCAGCTGTCAGGCTCAATGCTGTCGCACAATCCCGATGCCCGCTTAGAGATCGGCGCTATGGGCGCGCTGCGACGCCGATCCGCGTAGCCCAGTTGCGCCTCCACCTGTGAGGGCCAGCCCAGCAACTGAGGAGGTCGCTCGGACCTCGCTGATCTGTCGCTTGCCGTGCAACCGGGACGCACGTATACTCCATAGAGCGACCGCCGAGCAGCCTTCCGGAACGTGGTCGGGGGTAGTCCGGAGCACGCGCAAGGGCCGGTCGTCACTCATTCTTATCCATCCTCTGCGAGAGAGGCTACTGAGCCCGGGCGCGGACTCCTGCAGCGGAGAAGTCGGTCGGCTCGCCTCGGGCTAGTGATATGCACTCGTCAAAAATGAGCCCTGAGAAGACACGGACGGCTCTGCTGAAAGAAGGTCCCGAAAACGGACTCAGCCCGCACACCCGCCCGCGAGGATCCCTCCGCCGCGGTCGGGACCGGCAGCAGGCTGCGAGCGGTTCTTTCAGGGGAGCGACCCTTGACTCTTCGGAACCTTTGGGGTCTGTCTATGGCTCTTTCAGTGGACCCAGCGATACGACCGAAGAGGTGACACGGTGAGACGAGCAGTATGCTGGCTAAGCACGCGCCGGCTCGCAGCAGCCATTCTCTTCGTGGCGATCTTCACGATGGCCGTGCGGGCCCCGGTCGACACGGACACGTGGTGGCACCTCCAGGCCGGGCGGGTTACCCTGGAGCAGGGCCGCATCCTCCAGACGGACCTCTTCTCGCATACCCGGTATGGCTCCCCCTGGGTCAACCACAGCTGGCTCAGCCAGGTGGTCCTATACGGGCTCTTCAGCCGCTTCTCCTACACCGGGCTCGGCCTCTGGATGGGCACGGTGGTCACAGCGGCGTTTGCCCTCGTCTACCTGCAGATGGAGGGAGGCGTCTTCACACGGGCCTTCATTCTCGTCCTGGCGGCGGCGACGTCGGCTGTGATCTGGTCGGCCCGGCCGCAGCTATTCTCCTTCCTGCTGACCGCGTTGGTGGCCTACGTGCTCTACCTCTTCAAATGGCGCGGCGTGAACCGCCTGTGGCTTCTTCCGCCGCTCTTTGTCCTGTGGGTCAATCTCCACGCCGGTTATGCCCTGGGCTTCATGGTCCTGGGGGCCTTCCTGCTGGGCGAGGTGTTCAACCGACTGCTGGAACCGACAGTTCCGGCGGATGATCCAATACTCGATTGGCGCGGCATCGGGTGGATTGCCGGGGCCGCCCTCCTCTCCGCCCTCGTTCTGGTGCTGAATCCGAACACCACCCGCATGTGGACGTACTACGTGGAGACGGTACGGATCGACGTGCTCCAGGACGTCATTCAGGAATGGCGCTCACCGGATTTCCATCCGATTCACACGCAGCCGTTCATCTGGCTGCTCCTGACGACCATGGCGGCTATCGGGCTGTCCGGTCGCCGAGTCGACGGGACTGACCTGGCGCTGGTGACCGGGTTCGCCTATGCCGGGTTGCTGGCGGGCCGCAACATCGCTCCGTTCGCCCTGGTGACGGCTCCGGTGTTGAGCCGCCACGCGACGGCCCTATTCGCGCGCTGGCCCCGGATGCGGTCCGGGCAGACCCACCGCACGCCCACAACCCTTCAGGGGACGATCAACTGGACGCTGCTGATGCTGATCATCGCCGTGGCTGTCATGAAGATGTACCAGCCACTGAAGCCCTCTTTCAATGAGAGGCTGCACCGAGAGACACTGCCGGTGGGAGCGGCGGCGTGGATCGAGGAACATCAGCCGGAGGCCCAGATGTTCAATCACTACAACTGGGGCGGCTACCTCATCTGGCGCCTCTGGCCCGATTATCGCGTGTTCGTGGACGGCCGAACCGACCTATACGGGGATGCCTTTCTGGGGGCGTATCTGGAGGCGCAGATGGCCCGGCCCGGGTTCGAGGAGACGCTGGCGTCCTACGACGTCAACCTGGTTCTGGCGCCCTCGGACAGCAGCTTGTCGGCGCAGCTGGCCTGCGAGGGAGGCTGGACAGAGGCCTATCGCGATGACGTCGCGGTCATCTGGACCCAAGAGGGAGTCGAGGAGTGAGAGGCAACCGCCGCTTCACACTGATTGTGGGGTTGTTCCTCACCTTTCGCCTGAGCATGCTGGTCTTCTGGCCGGCGGATCAACTGGCCCGCTGGTCGGACTACGATTACTACTACCGGCTGGCGAGTTGGGTGGATGAGGGGAGATTCCCCTACGTCCACTACTGGGTCGAGTACCCGCCACTGTTTCCCTATCTCTCGCTCGGGCTCTATCTCCTCACACCGCGGTACGACAGCTACGCGATCGGCCTGGCATTGATCCAGCTCCTCTTTGAGTCCGGTTCGTTCGTTCTGATGCTGCGCATTGCTCGGCGGGCCGTTGGTGACGCACGGGCAGAGCGGATTGGGTGGGCTTACGCCCTCCTCTTCGCGCCGGTCGCCGCGTGGTGGCTGAGTTTCGACGCCATCACCACGTTCTTCCTCCTGCTGAGTATCGAGTGCTGGATCACGGGTCGGCGCACCCAATCGGCGCTGGCAGCAGGGGTGGGAGGGTTGGTCAAGTGGTTTCCGTTGCTGTTCCTCCCGGTTGCCGCCAAGTTTCGCAAGAACTGGCGGGAGGCCGTCCTCTACGTTGGCACGGCCATGCTCGTCGTGGTCATCGCCTTCGGCCTGCTGGGCGCCTTAAGCCCTGCGTATACCCTCGCCTCGCTCCGCTCGCTGGGGCAGCGCGCATCCTGGCAGACGGTCTGGGCGTTGCTGGACGGCAACCTGGACACCGGCGCTTATCAGGCAAACCGGCTGGACCCGGCAGCCGCCACACTTCCCCAGGGCGGTCGACCCGCGGTTCCCATTTGGGTAACGACCCTGCTGTTCGGCGGCGTGTACGCCTGGCTCTGGTTCCGGGTCCCGAGTGATGGAGAGCCACGCAGGACGCTCAGGCTCACAGCGTTAACGATCGTGATCTTTTTGCTCTGGTCCCGAGGTTGGAGTCCTCAGTGGCTGGGGATGTTGACACCGTTGGTGCTGCTCTCGCTCCCGCTGGAGCGCGGGGTGCTCACCCTGGTGGTACTGAGCTTCGTGAGCATCGCCGAGTGGCCGGTGCTGCTGTCGCGGGGGATGAACAGCTGGCTCACCGTGACCGTGCCGCTGCGCACCGGGGTTCTCATTCTTCTTGCTGCCGACCTGTGGTCGCGAGCGACCACGGTAAGGCCGACATCGTCAGAGCCCTGAGGCCTCGAACCCCTGGCGATGGTACTGTAGTAACGTTGGCAACGAGGTCTGTCTTTGATAGCATACCCGGAGAAATACAGCAAGAGCGTTTGGGAATCTTGCCCAACCCAACTTATCGACGAGCAGCCCGCTCACGTCACTGAGACATTCCGTCTGGGACCAATGATGCTGTGCTTCGGACGAGGTCCGACGCTCCTTAACAGCACTCACCGTGGCGGCCTTTCTGCGCCGAGCCCTCAGACATTGCCCGGGAGAAAGGCTACGAGGAGATTAAGCTTAGAGAAGCTGCTACCTTGTGCAGGCAGGACGTCGATCTCAAGCCCGCTTTCAACGTCGACTGGGGTCGACTGGAGGCTTCGCTCTGGCAGCTGGAATACTACGACGAGGCATAATACACTCTCCAAGGGCGTATTGGTCGGCTCCTTCAGAAGGCCACCTTTGTTCTGGCGCTGGAAGCATTGCCCTGTATCCCGCCGGCCTTGGGCTCCGACATTCGTAAGCGCACAGTGTCCGTTGGCGCGCCACACGGCTTGGAGAGACTTTTGGCGATGCCTAGTGGCAATAGGGTTCAGAAATCTCGAGCCCACATCCCGAGAGCTGAATAGCGATCGCAGAGGGACAACTTGATGGAACACGCGACTGCCCCCGGGACTGTACGTTCGCTGGATGATGCACGGCCTATCTACCGGTTGGCAATGATAGGTGCGTCAACCGACGGTCTGATCGCTGCGCAGTCCCACGTCCGACGGGCAAACTGGATGATCGAGACGAAGCCGTTGGAAGCAGCGCTCTGCGCAGCAGGACGGCTCTTTCGTCAGCCCCTCGGTCATATGCCAAAGCCTTAAGAACACTCGCTCATGGCGCGATGTCTACTACGTCGGCAAGGCCTCAGGTCCATCACGGGCTGCCCTCGCGATCTACTCGGCTGGTCAGGCAGCCAGGATGAGAATACCCACATACCCCCACCATGACGAAGACGCGGAGCCGCTCGAGCGCCGACCCGCGGTACCTGGCCCAGGAAGCAGCCCTCATCCTCCTCCTGGGCTACGTAATTCTTGCCGGTGGCACGTTCAACGGTGTCGTCTTGGCCCGCGTCCAACGGGTCAACACGGCACTGCTTGGCGTCGTAGGTGCCATCTGGCTAGGCTTCCGTCTCCTCCGACGTCGGCCCTTCCCCCGAACGTCTCTAGACCTCCCGTTGATCGGCTATCTGCTTGCCTTTGCGCTGACTGCCGCGCTATCCATCGATCCGCGCCGTAGCGCCGGAGAAGTCTGGCGTTTGGGCCTCTATGTACTCGCCTTTTACTTCTTTGTGGATCTCCTGCGCCACGGCTGGACGGCCGAGCTCTTCACAAAGGTCCTGCTGATCATTGGCGCCATCGTACTCGCGTTCGGCATCTGGTACCTGCTGCGGTGGTACTTGTCCTGGCAAGCAATATGGAGCTGGACCCGCCCGATCCCCGCGATGACAAGCCGCATGCGGTCGATCATCGGCAGTTCTAACTGGGTGGCCGCTTTCGTCAATCTGCTCTGGCCTTTTGCGCTGTTCCGCCTGATCGAGGCCAAGGATTGGGCGACCCGTGTGTGGTCGTTCGCATGGCTCCTCGTCGCTGCGCTAGTCGTCTACTTCACGTCGTCACGAGGAGGATGGCTGGGAACCGCAAGCGCCTTGGGTGCGGCGCTGCTCCTGTCCGCCAGGCTCCGAGAGAAGTTCCTCCGTCTCATTCGCTGGTTGACGACCGGGCGCTGGCGACTGCTCGTCGGCACGCTGGGCGCGTTGGGGGCAGGGGCCTTTGCCGTCATCATGATGCGCCACCGGATGGCCCTTCGGTCTTATGGTGGAGGCCTCAGTACCCGGACCCACTTCTGGCACGCCGCTGCACTCGCCTTCCGCGCATCTCCTTTCACAGGCAGTGGGCCTTTGACTTACGGGGAGACTTACTTCACGACTCACTCCGTCCCACCGCAGGCTCTTTACGCTCACGCGCACAGCTACCCAATCAACCTAGTTGCCGAGAGTGGCCTGATTGGGTTGACCGCCCTCGCGTGGGTTACCATCTCTCTGGCAGCGCAGATATGCCGATCGTTGCGTCGTTCGCCTCCCAAGCGGGACGCTATTCGGACAGCTGCCCTTGCCGCCCTCGTAGGTTGCGCCGCCCACAGCCAGTTCGAGACGGTTCAGCGGCTGCCCGCTATCAGCTTAATCCTCGCCCTGCTGCTCGCGCTGCTTCACGCCCCGGAGGACCCCCGACACCAAAGCCAGTGCGGTTTTCGGTGGATCCTCCCGGTCGGCTGGTCGCTTCTACTCGGTATAGCTATCTGGTCTGCTAAGACCACATCGATATTCGGCCGGGGTGTCGCGGCCGCCAACGCGGGCCGCTGGGAGGAGGCCACCGCCCTGCTCGATGCGGCAGTCGAGCGCGATTCCAAGTTCGCTCACTATCACTTCCAGGCGGGTTATGCCCACGGGGTGCGCGCCCAGTGGGAACCTGCTGAGCTTGGCCAAGCCGTCGAGCACTACAAAGCCGGGATCCAACGCTCTCCGAACTACGCTTTAAATGCCGCTAACCTAAGCGCGCTCCATCGGCAGGCGGGTGACGGCGATAAGGCCCTTGGGTGGATGGAACACGCCGTCGACCTAGCGCCTCAGTCTGCCCTGCTCCGCCTTAACCTGGGGGTACTATACGAGGAACTCGGGCAGCAGGAGTCATCGCGAACGGAATACGTGACTGCGCTCGACAAGGCTCCGCACTGGAGTGACGCCTACTTCTGGCGGGCCACCCCACTCCGCTCGAGCGTACTCCAAGCCTGGCATGAGGCACAACCTGAGACCGAGCCAGTCGAGACACCCGAAACGGCCGAGGAGTGGTATCAGTTCGGCCGTCAGGCCATGGCAGCGGGCGATCATGAAAAGGCATTCAGCGCTTTGCAGCAGGCCCTCGATGGTAGCCCATACAATGCTCGGTACAACGTGGCACAGGCAGGCGCGGTGAGCGTCCTGGGGCGCGACGAGGAGGCAGAGAAACTGCTTCGCACTGCGTTGCTCACCACAGGCGGTCGGGAGATGGACCGCGCGCGGGTTAGGTTTGCCCAGGCGCAACTCTACCACCGGGAAAGTCAAGTTAAGAAAGCCATCCGATCTGCACGGAGTGCCATCAGAGTCGCGCGGAATCCCGCCGCCCACATAGGTGGTCGCCTAGGCAACACCGAATATGCCCACTATCTCTTCCACGCCCCTGCCATCCCCCAAGGTCTACTGCCTCAAGTGGTCGTGATTATTGTTACCGACGAGGTAGCCGCGTGGATGTTGGAGCTTGGCAGCTGGTACGAGGAAGTTGGCGACACTGAGGCGGCTGCCCAACTGTATCAAGAACTCCTGGAGGAGGTCCCCGACGCTCAGCAGGCCCGCGATCGACTGGACGCGATCGAGTTGGGGGTTGACAACTAGCCCAGGCAACTGCCCACAAAGTCGCGCGCGCCGCGCAGGAAGGGCCCGACGGCCATCGCGCGCTTGCCCGCCAGCTGGATATTCTCTAGCTGCAGGGCACCCGCACCGGTGGCGACAGCGGCCCCGTCGTCCACGCCGACCACCACGCCCGGGGGTGCGTCTCCCTCCCATTCCGGCAAGGGCGAAGCCTTCAGCACCTTGAGCCGCCGCCCCTCCCAGAAGGTGAAGGTGCCGGGCCAGGGCATGAAGGCACGCACCTTCCGATCCAGCGCCACCGCCGGACGGGACCAATCCAGCTCGCCATCCTCCTTACGCAGCCGGTCGGCAAAGGTCGCCTCGTCCTCCGCTTGAGGTCGAGGCAGCAGGTCCCCAGCAACGTAAAGGGACAGCGTCTCGGCCAGCAGCTCGGCCCCGACCACCGAAAGGCGCTCGGTCAGGGTGGCCCGCGTGTCGTCGGCGCAAATGGCTTCCTCGCGCTGCGCCAGGATGGGACCGGTGTCCAGCCCGGCATCCATCTTCATGATCGTCACGCCTGTGATCTCGTCGCCAGCGAGGATGGCGGCGGTCACGGGGGCCGCGCCGCGCCAGCGGGGCAGGAGAGAGGCGTGGACGTTCAAGCAGCCATGAGGCGGCAGGTCCAGCACGTCCTGCGACAGGAGCTGACCAAAGGCCGCGACCACGATCAGATCGGGGCACCAGTCGACCAGCTGGTCGAACGCTTCCGAGGTGCAGAGAGACCGCGGCTGATACAACGGCAAATCGTGCTCAAGCGCCGCCTGTTTGACCGGCGATTGATGCAGGTCCCGGCCACGACCAGCCGGCCGGTCGGGCTGAGTGATCACCCCGATGACGGCGTGGTCGGCAACGAGGGCGTTGAGGGACGGGACAGCAAACTGCGGGGTTCCCATGAAGATGATTCTGGTCATAGTGAGTCCATTCTAGCATGGGGCACGGACGGCGGCAAACCTGCAGCGTCGGCCAGCGCTTGACCAAGGCCAAACAGACGCATTCGAGAGGGATGCGGCGCAGGTCCGTGCTGCGCCAACCCACCTCACCCCATGCCCAGGAGTCTTCCCAGCAGCGGCGTCCTCTTGTCGATGGCTCGCTCGGGGCACATCTCGTGGCAGCAGTAGCAGCGGATGCAGAGATCGTAGTCATAGCGCGGCGGCGCGCTCCGGCCATCTTCAAAGCGGACGGCCTTATCGGGAACCGGGCAGGCGTCCACGCAGCGGCCGCACTTCACGCACCGGTCCTCGTCGATCACGGGCCTGGGTAGAACGGCGGTCTTGATGATCCCGTAATGGGCGTACGAGGCGTTGCTGCGCACTCGCGTCCGAACGATCCGGAAATCCTCGTCGATCAGTGACTCGAGAGGATCTCCGACGACCTCGATCTGCTCCCTCCGGAATTCACCCAGCCCGCGTTCCTGGCCAATGGTCGTCGTCGGCACGAAGGTCGGGTCCAGCGCCACCATTCGACAGCACGTCGCGTCAACGGCGACCGGATCCGCGGAGAGGATCAGCGCGTGCATCGGCCGGGGATCGCCGCTGCGCGGGCCATTCCCTTCCATGGCGACGATGGCATCCATGACGTGCAGCCGGGGCCGCAGGTAGAGACTCAGATCCACGAGCAACCCGCTGAACGCCATCACATCCTGAAACTGAACGTGGTAAAGGGCCTTCCGCTTCCCGGGGACGCATCCGAAGAGATTCTTGACCGCCCCGGTGATGCGGGTCAGTTGATGCGTCTTCATCTTGGGGAGGTTGATGATGCCGTCACAGGCGTGGACGGGCTCGGCAATGGGGAAGCCAGACACGACATGACCGTCGGGGAATGCCATGTGGCGGCCGGCGGAGAAATCGGCGAACTCGGCTCCGCTCTTGATCCCAGCCTTCGTAAGTCCGGCTCGGGCCGCGGCGCGTGCCGGGCTATCCAACCCGGGGGAATCGCCGAAGAGGGCGCTGGCACCGCCCTGGCGCAGGAGTCGAACGCAGGCGGCGAGCACGGACGGGTGCGTCGTGACGACCCTGTCCGGGGGATCCCCGGCGAGCAGATTCGGTTTCAGGAGCAATCGCTCACCTGGACTGACGAAACGGTCGAGACCACCGAGCAGCGCAACGCCTCTCGCCAGTGCGCCATACACGGCGTCGGGATCATACGTCTCGCACCGCACCACCGCCACTCTCGATCGACTCATCTCCACCTCCCTCACCTATGCCGGCGCGGCCACGGCCCGGGTGCTGGCCTCGCGGGCAGTCTTGCCATACAGCGCCGACACCACGGGACAGACGACCGATCGCGGCGCGTGTCTACCCAGTGCCGCGATGACCTGGTTGATGAAGCCCGGGACAATGACCGCCTCATCTCTAAACAATCCACGGAGGGCGCGACCCGCGACTTGCTGTGGTTCCTTGCTCACCAGCTTGCCTATCAAGCCGTGGGCCTCGATCTTCTGCTTGCACTCCCCGCTGGTGCGGATGCCGTTGGGGCAAAGGACACTGACCCTCACCGAAGTCTTTCGCATCTCCGCTCTCAGGGCCAGGCTGAAGTTGAGGATAAACGCCTTGGAAGGCGCATATACCGGCATGAAGGGCATAGGGAAGAAAGCCGCCAGACTTGCCACGTTGAGGACAAATGCCCGGGGGCGACGCTCAAGCTCCGGCAACAGCAGGCGGGTGAGCTTCACCAGCGTCAGGTTGTTGAGCAAGATGCAGGACTCATTCTCGCCGAGCGTCGAATCAGCGAACCGACAATTGTAGCCGACGCCGGCGTTGTTGATCAGTACGGATACGGGCAGCCCGCTCTGCGAGATCCGTCGCACCAGCGTCTCCGCATTCCCGGGCACGGTCAAGTCCATCTCCACGTAATCCGCACGCACATCATACAGCAGTTCGATTCCCCGAGCGATTCGATCAAGGCCGGAATCAGGCAACGCGACCAGAAAGAGATCCATGCCGCGACGCGCGCACGCCTCTGCAAAGGCGCGACCGAGCCCCTGACTGGCCCCGGTCACCAGCGCGACGTGGTTCTCCGGGGTGAGGGGGGATGGGTCAGACACGTTTGGCTGTGCTGAAGGAAGGTCGGGAAAGCGGGCTGGGGCGGACCGTCCGCCCCAGCGGATGGGTGCTGTGACTACTTCTTTCAGGGAATCCAGTTTCCGTTTCCACATATTGACAACTCCTTGCCTGCTATGTTACCCGTGGGATCTCCAACCTGCAAGCCCGTCGGCTGTTCGGACAGGCGGTCGACCGCCAGGCCGTTGACGGACGACGGATGGCTCGCCTTAGCTCACATCTCAAAGGAATAGCCAGGGCCGGCATCTCAGCGTCCTTGCAATCACGGCAATAGCGGTCATTTGTAACCGGCACACCGTCGCTACACAGAGGAATGCGCCTGACCACTAGAGAAAAGCGCCCCGCTCGCGCTCCCATGCTCTGCTCACGTCCCCCTTGCTCGACCACGGCCCGTGCCGGCGCCAGCGGACGGAGCACGCTCAAGATCAGCAGCAAGACGCCGGCGGTCGTGATGGCGGGGATGATGGGCCAGCGCCCGCGCGTGTGGATGGCGGTCAGGAAAACTCCCACAGCGACGGAAAGGACCCTCAGCGGACAGAGCCAGCGCCATGCGCTCCACGCTCTGAAGACACCAGTGAACCTCAGAATGCCGCCATACACCTCCTCCCGCTCACCACGACCGGCCTCCGAGCATACGATACCACGCGGGCGCTTGCGGTACCTATCCGCAACCTAATGGGCTGCTATCGCGAACTCACCAGTTTGGGGTAACGGAAGGACTGCATGGGATGACGGCAGACGAGGGAAGTACGAGTAGCGCGAGACCAGGGGGGCACGTCTCGCGCCGAGGGCGCAGAACCGCTATGGCTAGCGGACCCAGCCGCGAGCCATGTCCAGGATGCTGAAAGCGATGCTGCCGTACGCTACCAGTATGCTGAGTCCCAGGGCCATCGGGGCCAGGATCAGCGGAATGAGACGGTTCAACCGATGGGAGCGACGGCTGCGACGGAGCAGCCACCTCGCCGCCACGATGGCGCTAGCGATGACCCATAGCTCGAACACCCACAGGAAGAGCCAGTGACGCCAGTTACCCGTGAACGTGCAGTAGGTGAAGATGAAGCCGTTGCCGAGCAAGACGCCCAACGGAATCACCAGATAGGCAGATCCGGTGGCGTGCATGACCACGCTCAGTGCCGCGGCCACAAGAAAGAACTCCAGAGGCCAGCCCCGGCTGAGCGCGGTCCAGAGCCCCGTCACCCCGACCACGGTGAATGCCGCCAGATTGCCGAATGAGATCAGCCCCATCGCCAGGAGGATGGCGGAACTCCGAGTGAGGAGTGGTTCACCGGCCGTCAGCCGCTCCAGCAAAGAGCGTTTCTCCAGCGTGGTTGCAGTCTGCCCAGTGGCAAACCCGTCATCCCCTATTCTCGCGCGCTCCGCGCCGGAGAAAACCGCCACGGAATCCGACGGAGCGCCTGGCGTCGTGAAGGACAAGGGCGGGGGGATTCGGTCCGGCAACGCCACGCCGACGTCCTCCGCCGCTTTCCGAATCGCCTGTGCCATCTCCTCTGCAGACTGATAGCGGTCGTCGGGGTCCTTGGCCAGCGCCTTGAGGATGATACGCTCAAAGGGCTCGGGAATGGAGGGATCGATCTGTCGAGGGAGCGGGAGCGGGTCGTCGACGTGTTTCATGACCACGGCCAGAGGCGTGTCCGCTTCAAAGGGGAGACGCTGGACCAGCATCTCGTAGAAGATGACACCCACCGAGTAGACGTCGCTGCGACGGTCGCTCCGCCCGTCCCGGCCCTGCTCCGGCGCCATGTAGTTCACGGTGCCCACCAGAGCCCCGGGCATGGGGCGGCGGGTGTCGCCGACCATCTGCGCGATGCCAAAGTCACTCAGGACGGCGTCCCCGCGCTTCGTCAAGAGGACATTGCCGGGCTTAAGGTCCCGATGAATCATGCCCTCGCTGTGGGCATAGGCCAGGCCGGACAGCGTGTCGAGCAAGATGCGGACAGCCTCACCCATCGCCATCCGCTCTCCCCGCACGCGGTAGTCATTGAGGCGCGTCTTGAGAGAGTCCCCCTCCAGGCACTCCATGACAATGTAGGAGAGGCCGCGCTCGACATCGAAGTCGAAGACACGGACGACGTTGGGATGACGAAGCGCAGCCACCGCCCTGGCCTCACGCTGGAAACGAGCACGCCAGGATTCGGCATTAAGCTCATCACCGCCGACTAGATCCGGGCGCAGGACTTTGACAGCCACATACCGGTCAAGCTGTGCGTGGTAGGCCCGGTAAACGCGCGCCATGCCGCCGCGGCCCAGAGGCCTGAGCATGCGGTATTTCCCAAGGGTCCGCCCCTCCAGCTCGGCTGGCGTGCCTCTCTGTCTTCCCCGACGGAACCAGTCTAGCATGGGTGTCCTCTCGCTCCCTACCTCCCGCAGACCTCATGATACCAGATCTTCAGCCCGGCCGCCTATCAGGAGCCCAAGAGAGACCTATCAGGAACGCATCAGTCCAGCCGGACGGTCATTCGGTCGCGTGGAGCTTGTATCCCAGCCCGCGGACGGTGACGAGAAGCTGCGGATCGGAGGGATCGTACTCGAGCGCCTGGCGGAGCCGGTGGACGAGATTCTCGACCTGGTAATCGTACACTTCCCCGTTATACTCGGGCCAGACGGCGAGCCCGATCTCATCCTTCGAGCAGATCTGACCCCGGCGGTCGTAGAGATAGGACAGGAGGGTGAATTCCTTCGCAGAGAGATCGACGCGGCGCCGATCGAGACGGACGACGCCGGCAGACACATCTACATCTAGCTCCGGAAAGGGCGTCTCTCGGATGGTGATCGCCGGATCGTGGAAGACGAAGGTGACGTCACCGATACCAATGCGGTCGTCGTCGCGCAGCTCGACGGGGTTCAGAGCGCGCTCGTCATTGAGAAACGTGCCATTGGTGCTGCCCAAGTCCTCAAGGATGACGCGCCAGCCACGGCGCATCAGCCGGGCATGCTCGCGGGAGACGCGCCGGCTGGTGATCACAATGTCATTCTCTACCGCGCGTCCAATCGTCGTGACGTCGTCACGCAACTCATGCTCGCGGCCGGTCGGATCGGTGAGAAAGGGACAGCGCTCATTCTCTGGCATAGGCCACCTCAACGTGACGCCTCCGGGATTCACCTGAGCACGCACCGGCCTCGCTGGGCACCGCATCCAGCGGCTTTCGTTGACAGGCTCAGAGATCGGTCGGCCCAACAGGGGGCGGTGAATGGCGATATGAAGTCTACTTGTGAGCAGAGCGGGTGTCAAATGCACCCGGTGACACCGGTCACAGCACGCGGCAGCCACCCTGGAGAAACTGGGGCATCGGCGAGCGGCTGAAGGGGCAGGCCAGTCGGGGACAGACGGGCCGGGCATTGAGCAACTGCATCAGATCAGGAGGGAAGAGGTGGGCAGCTAGGGGGCACCCTTCACTGAACGATAACGATCTCGGAAGGACAGGGCGCATGTCGTGAATCAGCGTGGTACGGGCCTAAGAACGCCTGACAGGTTTCGCACCCATCCCTGCAGCGAAGCGTTCGACGCGACGCTGCCCGGCAAAGGGGCAGCTTGTGACATCGGACCGTCTCTTGTCTATGGAACGACGCCCTCCAGCAACTGGCGCAACGCCGACCGCTCGTCGGGGCCGAACAGTTTTAGCGCCTCCTCATCCCCCTCCGCAATCGCCTGACCCAATCCGGAGCGCCGGAACGCAGCCAGATCCTCCTCGAAGGGCGTGCCCACCGCATGCTCGTGAACGATTTGACCGTCACGCATGATAAGGACACGCTCTGTCTCCCGCGACACCGCAGGATCGTGGGTCACGACGATGAAGGTGGTTCCCAGGTCTTCGTTCAGATGCTTCATCAGGTCGATGACCTCGCCACCACTTTCAGTGTCCAGATCGCCAGTCGGCTCATCGGCGAGCACGATGGCGGGCTCATTCGCCAGGGCTCGAGCAACAGCGACCCGCTGTCGCTGACCACCGGAGAGCTGGTTGGGCAAATGGCTGAGGCGATGGCCCAGTCCCACCATTTCAAGCAGGCTCCTGGCACGCTTCTTCCGCTCTCCACGGCCGATAGGCTGACCCATCATCGGCACTTCCACGTTCTCGCGGGCCGTGAGCGTCGGGATCAAGTTGTGAAGCTGAAAGATGAACCCGACCTTGCGGGCTCGGAACGTATCCAGGTCACGAACCTCCTGCAGGTCCTCACCCCCTACGCGAACCGTGCCCTCGGTCGGACGGTCCAAAGCACCGACCATGTTGAGTAACGTGGATTTTCCGCTGCCCGAGGGGCCCATCACTGTGACAAACTCACCCGGAGCGATGCCCAGGTCGATTCCGTCCAGCGCGCGGACCTCGGCGCCGTCGCCGTAGACTTTCACCAGATTTTGTGTCTCAACGATATATTCGGTCATGGTACTCCTTCGTTAGCCGCACGGCCGACAGAGATGAAGAACGGCTGCGGAGGGCGGCTCCGCCCAACCCTTCACTCATAGCGGAGCGCCTCCGCCGGACGCAGGTTCGAGGCCCACCAGGCGGGATAGAGGCCGCCCACGACTCCCAGGGCCAGCGCGGTGGTCATCGCCTGGGCGAAGAGCCCGGGGCTGTATTGGAGCTGCATGAAGCCCTGCACAAACGGAAGGGTATTGAGGAACAGGCCCAGGAGAACACCGACCAGACAACCCACCAAGCCACCGAGCAGTGTGAGCGTCACCGACTCCCGGAGGATCATCCAAAGCACGCGCCACCGACGCCAGCCCAGCGCTCGGAGAACGCCGATCTCGCGCGTGCGTTCAAAGACGGACATCACCATGGTGTTCATCATTCCCAGGCCTCCCACGACCAGGGCCATCAGGGAAATGCCCCAGGTCATTCCTTCCATGGCTTGAAGGTCGCGCACGTCCTCGGCAAATGCACTGGCTGTGGAGACATCAACCTCCGGGAAGCGAACCTCAACCTGCTCGATCACGCTCTCCGCCTGAGCCTGATCCTCGAGCCAGATGCCCAGGAAGCTGACCTTGTTCGGCTGCCCGAAAAGCCGTTGGGCGTCCCTCAGTGTGACCACACCGCCACCGTCCTGGAAGCTGACGCCCGTCTCGTAGATTCCAACGATTCTGAAGGCCCGGTCGAAGATGCGCATGGTGTCGCCCACGCCCAGGTTCAGGTTTTCTGCAGCGACGCGCCCCAGGATCATCTGATGGTTGGTCCTCAAGGGCTCCCCTTCCACGATCCGGTACTCGCGGATGGCGAGGCCACGGGCCCGGTAGCCGAAGACAATGAAGAAAGGGAGCTCCCCCATCGACGTATAACCCGTAAGGAACCCCTCCGCTGCTGACACGCCGGGCATCGTGGCAATGCGGTGCACGACGTCCTCATCGATCTTGCTCAGGTCGATGGACCCTCCAGCCTCCATGCCCACCAGTTGTGCTCCGACCCCTCCCGCCAGGCCGCCCACGGTATCCACAAGCCCATCCCCCATGGCGCCCAGCAGGACAATCGCCATCAGGGCAACGGCGATGCCCACGATGGTGAGCACCGTACGCGTCGGCTGGCGGAGGACGTTGCGCAGTGCGGCCGACGGCACGCGCTGAGGGGTGTGGACGTCTCCACCGTCGGCCCGGATCGCCTCTGCCGGGAGCAACTGAGAGGCCTTCCAAGCCGGGAATACCCCGCCCACCGCGCCAAGGCCGACGGCCACGGCGAGCCCCTGCACCAATGTGGACAGAGGGATCGCATTGGGCAGGAATCCGCTGACCCCAGGTATGCCGCGAACCGCTCGTAGCCCGGCGACCCCCAGCAGGGCTCCCAAAGCGCCGCCCACAAGGCTGATCAGCAGCGACTCGCCCAGCACCATGGCAAGGATGCGAATGGGGTGCCACCCCACGGCGCGGAACACCCCAAACTCGCGGGTGCGCTCGAAAACACTCATGAGCACGGTATTCATGACACCCACGCCGCCGATGATGATGGCGATCAAGGAAACCGACCAGCTGAAAACGTAGACGTACTGGAGCATATCCTGCTCCTGGGCAAAGTTGCTCGATGTGGTCGCCGTCAGCTCCTCAAAGCGCCGCTCGATTCGTTGTCGCAGCTGCTCGAGCTCCGCCCCTGGCCGCAGCTTGAGCAGGAATGCATTGACCTGTTGAGGCTTGCCGCTGACAGCCTGGGCGTCTTCCAGTCGGATCACAGCTGCGCCATCCTCGAACGGCTCTCCGGTTTCGTAGATGCCCACAATGCGATAGGCGCTCTCATATAGATAGAACGTATCGCCCACACCCTTGTCGAAGTCCTGAGCTGCCGCCCTGCCGAGAATCAAGGGCTTCCCTGCCCGGCTCACATCGGGACTGGATAGCGACTCACCTTCGACAATCCTGAAGTGCTCAACCGCAAAACCGCGGGACTCATAGCCGTAGACGATGAAGTACGGCGTGTCTTCCGTGGCGGCAAAGGTGTATATCATGCCCGTCACCTGGCCCACTTCAGGCAGTCCCTCGAGCACCGCTCCCACTTGCTCGTCCACGGCGCTGAAGACCACGTCGAGCGCCTCATCCTGGACGATCAAGAGGTCTGCACCGCTCCCCCCGGCCATGGCGCCATAACCCTCCACGAAGCCGTCTGCGAGAGCTCCCAGGGCCACGACCGCCGCAACCCCGACGGCGATGCCGAAAACCGTGAGCAGGGTGCGCGTCTTGCGGCGGAGAAGGTTCCTGAGGATCATTCCCATCCCCGGGATCTGACCCGATAACGCGGCCTCGACACCGCGGCTCCTCTCATACGCGCCACCTACTGCCCCAGGTCAATATCGACAAACGCCGTCATGCCCCAGCGAATGTCAGGCGCCAGCTCATCCAGTTCAATGATCGTCGTGTAGTTGACGCCGCCACCGCCAGCCTCAGCCATGGGGTTAATGCGGACCACGCGACCGTTGAATACACGATCGGGGAAGGCATCGAACGTGACAGCAACGGACTGACCGACGTCCACTTTCGCTACGTCGATCTCATCAAGGTCCGTGGTCTCCACACGCAGCGTCGCCAGATCGCCCAGGGTCACGACGGGGTCACCCTGGCGAACCTGCTCACCCTGACGGACTTCCACCATCCCGATCGTGCCATCGAAGGGTGCATGCCGCTCACACCGCTCCAGAGTCAGTTGAGCTTCCTGCAGGGCCGTCTCAGCCTGATCCACCTCAGTGGCGGCCAGTGCGATGTCCTCCTGCAGGACGCCGGCCCTTATCTGCGCCAGCTGAGCCTTCGCCACGTCACGCTGCCCCTCGGCAGCCCGTACGCCGGCCTCTGCTTCCTCCATCCTGGCCCCGGCGCTTCCCCGGGCATAGGCCAGGTTTAGCCAGGCGGCTTCCGCACTCTCCCCGGCTGCGCGAAGCCGCAGGGCAGCCCTTTGCCCTTCCCAATCCTCGACGTTGTCGTCCTCCAGCTCATCCTGTAATTCGTCGTAGTCGATGCGCGCCGACTCCTGTTCAGCCTCGGCGGACTCCAACTCCGCCTCGGCATCGGCGATGTCCGATCCTATGACATTGGAGGCCAGTCGATCCCGCTCCGCCATCGCCTGGGCAACCCCTGTCTCTGCCTCCGCCACCTGCTGCTCGGCCGCCACCACGTCCAGTGCCCGGGGCTGGGCCTCCAGTTGCCCCACCTTGGCCCGGGCGCTGGCCAGGCGCGCCTCCGCCTGTTGGACGGCCAGCTCTGCATCAACTGGGTCGAGCCTCAACAACAGATCTCCAGCCTGCACCTTATCCCCGGGCTCGACCAGCACTTCAGCCACAACGCCATCGGTCTGCACGCTTAACGCGGCCCACTTGGCGGGCACTACTTCCCCCGTGACAGACACCAACGACGCAGACGCCGGTTCCGGCATCTGGGCAGGTGTCGGTTCAGCCTCTCCACGACACGCCACGATCGTGAGGGCCAGCAGAGTAGCCAAAATAGTGAGTGCCGTCATCCTCTTCATCGTCCCCTCCTGTCGAACCCGCACAAGAGATGTGCTCCTTGCGGCACACCGCTTCCACACCTCTCATGCGCCATGCCTTGTCCTCTGCGCCTCAGTCCTCGACCTCAATGTCGACGAAGGCTGTCATCCCCCATCGGATCTGCGGGTCGAGAGATTCCAGCTCAACGATGGCCGTGTAGTTTACACCACCACCGCCCGGCTCCGCCATGGGGGAGATACGCTTCACCCGACCCGCAAACACCTGGTCGGGCAGTGCGTCAAAGGTCACGTCGACATCCTGGCCGACCTGGACACGGGCCACGTCGATCTCATCAAGGTCCGTGGTTTCGACCCGGAGAGTGGTCAAATCACCGATCGTGACCAGGGGCTGCCCCGGCGCCACCAACTCGTTCTCCCGCACCTCAACCATCCCAACGGTGCCCGCCAGGGGTGACGGGAGCTCGGTCCGCTCCAGGGCTACCTCGGCCTCCCGGAGCGCCGCCTCCGCCTGCCGCAGTGCCGCCTCCGCAGCTGCAATCTCCTCTGGCGCGACCCCCACCTTGAGCCGATCCAACTCCGCCTGCGCCGCATCCTGCTGATCTCTCGCCTGCTCTACGGCCAATTCTGCCGCCCGAAGCCGATCGGCCTTCTGCCCGACCAAAGACCGATATCGTGCTTCAGCCGCTTCCAAGGCCTCCTTCTCGGCCTCCATCCGAAAGCGTGCCTTCTCCTCCACCGGTCCGAGAAGAGGACAGATCTCCCGCCGGTCCTCGCCCGGGATCTTGACGTTGAAGCACTCCATGGTGTCTTCGTGGAACTCGTAGGCAACGAGGTCATCGATCTCCCTCAGAGTCCACTGGGCCTTGGCCGCAGCGATCTCGGCCTCCAGCGATCCAGCCCTCAGCTGGGCCAGCCGGGCCTCAGCCTGCTCAATCGGGGCTTTGGCGGCCTCCACCCGCGCCTCTGCCACCGCGACCTCTTCTGAACGAGGCTGCGACTCGAGGCGGTCCAATTGGAGCTGCGCGGCCTCCAGGGCTGCCCGGGCGCGCTGGACTGCTAACTCCGCATCCGCCGGATCGAGTCGGATGAGTGGTTCGTCGGTCAGCACATCGTCGCCAGGCTTGACCAGCACCTCCAAGGCTGTGCCTCCTGCCCGCGCGCTGGCCGTGGTCCACTCGGCGGGCACCACCTCGCCGGTGACTGACACGATTGACGCGAACGCCCGCTCCGGCAGGGGCGTCGGCGTCGGCTCTGCTCCGCCGCCACAGGCGGACAGTAGTACGGCGAGAGCAGCCATCGCGATGAATCTCTGTTTCCTCATTCAACCGCCTCCATCGTTCCTATATACGCTTCAACGCAAAACAGCACAACGAATCCCAGGCACAGGGAAAGGGGTCGCTCCGCGCTCTTTTCTGAGTGCCGGGAACGAGCAGGCGCATCACTCATGGCGCAAAGCCTCCACGGGGCGCAGGCGCGTCGCGCGCCAGGCAGGATAGAGTCCTCCCAGCACACCTGCCACCAGCGCTACGACCACAGCCTGCGCAAAGATCTGGGTCGTATAGGTCGGTTCGATGCTTGCCACCATCCCCTGGGTCAGCGTCAAGAGGCCGCCGATGGCCAACCCGAACAGTATACCACAAACTCCCCCAACTGCGCCCAGTACCAGAGATTCGCGCACGATCATGCCCAGGACCTGCCGCTTGCGCCACCCCAGGGCCCGGAGCACGCCAATCTCCCGGGTACGCTCCAGTACACTCATAAGCATGGTGTTGAGCATTCCCAGACCGCCGATGAAGATCGCAAGGGCAGAAACCTGGGTCATCAAGTCCTCCAGGACCTGGAAATCACTCATACTCTCCGCAATCTCTGACGTGAGCGAGACGTCCAGATTGGGGAAGGCAGCCTCCAGCTGGTGCTTCACCGCTTGTGCCTCCTCAGGACGGCGCAGCTTTATCGCATAGTACATCACCTGGTGCGGCTTCCCCGTCAATGCCTGGGCCTCGCGCAAGCCGATGACCACGCCTATGTCCTCATACGAGATCCCCGTCTCATAGATGCCGACGACGTGGAAGTTGCTCTTCAGGAGACGCAGGGTGTCGCCAACCGCTAGGCCCATCTGCTCCGCTGCCTTCCTGCCGACGATCACCTGATGGCGGCCCGCCAAAGGGCCTCCCTCTATGATGCGGAAATGATTGATGGCGAAGGAGCGCTCGTGGTAACCGAACACGATGAGCATGGGCATCTCTTCAGTCCTGACGGCCGTCATGATGGTCCCGGCGACGGCCTCGACCGCCGGTCGCGCACTGATCCGCGACCCCACGCGCTCGTCTATCGCGCTGAAGTCCGCATCGACCCCCGCCTCTATTGCAAACAGATCCGTCTGGCTCGCGCGGAACATCCCCGTCATGAGGTCGGTCATCCCCTCGGCGTACGCTCCCAACGCGACGATTGCGGCGATGCTGATCCCGATCCCCAGGAGTGTGAACCCGGTCCGCGTGCGTCGCCGCAGCAGGTTGCGCAAGGTCATGCCGCCGGGAAGGGCGCGACCGGCCTTCATCCCTGCACCCCCCTCGTAGCGCAGCGCCTCCACGGGGAGAAGACGGCTGGCCCACCACGCCGGGTAAGCGCCTCCCACGAGGCCCAGGACAGTCACTGTGACGACCGCTCGGATGAAGATAGCCGGGGTGAAATGGCTGCCGAGCATGCCGAGTATCGAACTGGACTGGCCAATGCCGAACACCGCCACGACCCCGAGACCGATGCCGATGAGGCCGCCTGCCAGAGCAAGGGTCAGCGATTCCCCCAGAATGAGACCCAGCACGCGCCAGCGGCTCCAACCGAGAGAGCGGAGGAGTCCAATCTCCCTGGTCCGCTCGAAGACGGACATGAACAGTGTGTTAGTCATGCCGACGCCGCCGATCAGGATCGCCAGGCCGGCTACCGCCATGGCCCCGATGTCCAGGATCTCGAGCATCTGCTCCTGCTCGGCGAATCCCGTGGTAGTGGAGAGGGAGAGATCGGGGAACTGGCGGTCCACCCGCCGGCGGAGCTGCGCCTCATCGGAGGCATCATGCAGCTTGATGTAGAGCATCGACACGTGATGGGGCTGGAGCGTGATCGTCTGGGCATCCTCCAGCGGGACGACGGCCCCGCTGTCCTCGAACCCATCTCCCGTCTCGTAGATGCCCACGACTCGGAAAGCGGTGCCGCTGACGTGAAACGCGTCCCCGACGCCCTTCTTTAGATTGTCAGCAGCTCGCCGGCCGAGTATGAGAGGCTCTCCTCGCGCGCCCTCCGGCCGAGACAGGGCTTGTCCTTCCACGATACGATAGTGTTTCACCGCAAAGCCATCGGGATCGTGGCCGAAAAAGAACAGGTAGGAACCATCCTCCGTCAGCGTGTTGCCGAAGAGCACGCCTTCAACCGCCGAGACTTCACGCCAGTTGCGGAGCTCCTCAGCAACCTGCTGGTCGAAGCTGCTGAGCATGGCACTTAGCGCATCGGCCTGAGACAATACCAGGTCAGCCTGGCTCCCTCGCGTCATAGAAGTGAAGCCAGCTCTCATCCCGCGGGCCACAGCGCCAAGGGCAACGATGGCGGCGACACCGATGGCGATGCCAATCACCGTTAGGACGGTGCGTCCTTTCCGACGGAGGAGATTCTTGACAATCATTGTCCACTCCGATGCCCGTTCCGGGTATTGCTCACTGGACTACGGCAGCGGCCCCACAGCCCATCCGCCTGAGAGCTGACACGTGTAAGGATGTATGCTGGCCTCTACTCGCGTGGAGCATTGGGAGAGATGATGCCCATCAAATTCACCCAGACTACAAGATGGCGGAATCAGCCTACGGTCACGGTTCCCTCCATCTGTTCGTCGGTCCACTCGATCTCCAGCTCCAGCTCCCTTTCAGTCTTGTGTTCCTTCGCCTTCTCGGTCAGCGCGATCTCCAACCCCAATGTCTCCGGCAGGGTGAAGGTCACCTCCTCGTCACCCCGGCGCAGGATAACCTCACCCGCCTCCAGGTTGTTCGCGAGCTCCCGCAGAAAGGCCGCGGTGCTCTGCCGTGACTTCAGTTCCTCAGCCCTGAACAAGATCGTCTTCTTCGCCATTTGTGCTCCTTCCTCCTCTCACGGAACGTGAAGACCAACCGACGCTAATCAATCGTACGCTCAAAGGCTCGGGCGAACAGCTCCCAGTCGTCCTCGTGTATGACCTCCTCAGCTCTGTCCCCGAGCATGTCCAGGATACGCGGCAGGTAGAGATCGGTGCGCAGGTGATGCTCGGCTATCAGCACGAAGAGTGGGCTGCGCGTCCAGGAGGAACGGGCCTCGGCCGCCGACAGACGCTCACCAATGAGGACTTCGTCTCCGTCGACCGCCAGTATCAACCCCAAACCTTCTGCCGTCTTCAAGTGGTCCTCCGACATCGCGGCGACGACCATGCGAGCGCCAGAAAGCTCGAGGGGCCGCGAGCTGTAGACGACAACGCGGACGCCAGCAGCAACTGCCTCCTGAAGCGCCGTTTTTAACGGTGGAAAGGTCGCGGGCAGGACCGCCAGGTAGATGGTATCCGCAGCCTGGCTGACCATCTGGCGGGCCTTGGCAATCACATTGTCATGTCCCTCGATGTTCCACACGTATTCCATGTCCGACGTCGTCCCCAGACCGTCCAGATCATCTCTGAGCGCGTTTACCAGCTCTTCGTGCTCCCGATGGACCTGGCCGAGGAATTCCCGGGCAGGGATCGGGGCATACTGGGTCTTCCCTTCCCGACGCAGCTCCATCGCCGCTCCTCGGGCACTGAGCTTGCTGAGCACTTCATAGACCATCGACCGCGGTACGGTGGAGACCTTGGAAACCTGATACCCGGTGGCCGGGTTCTCCTTAAGCAATGCCAGGTAGGCTTTCGCCTCGTACTCCGAGAATCCGAGTTCGACTAAGCGCCCGATCGTTTCACGCTCCACGGGTCACCTCTTCTTAGACGTTATTATCATCACCTAGGCGTTATCCAACTAACTACTACAGTATACACCACCCGGACTCCGGTGTCAAGACCCAAATCGCAGCTCTCTGGCCGACTCTGTATCCACTGAGAGGCCGGTATTGCAGGTCAAGCTACCAGGAAGCAAGCTCCAGCGATGGGAGGCCCGCGCGGAGAGGATGGATCAGTGCCCCAGGGAGCCGTGACTGTACGGGGCGAGATGAGGCCCGAGGATACGCCACCTGGCCGGCAAGGAACTGCCCAACTGAAACCCAAGGTTCCTGTGGCGGACCGCCATTGAGGGACCACGGAAATGTGGAAGATGGATACGAACGGATCGGACCGTGGCTGGATCCGGAAACCGGTTAATCCTTGTTACCTAGACGGCGCTGGAAGGAGAACCTGGAGAGTGTTCTGTGATGAGAAGATCGGCGAGGATGTGAGCCCCCTGTACCACGCGAGGTGCCACTAGACCAGGACGCCGATCAGCATGGTAGCGAGTCCAAGATAGACGAAGTAGCCAAACGTGTCCGTGATGGTGGTCACCAAAATGGGAGAGGCAAGGGCCGGGTCGATCTGAGCGATCTGAAGCCCGATGGGCACAAGAGCGCCGGCCACCGCCGCTGCGATCAAATTCAAGAGCGTTGCCGCACCCACCACGATCCCGAGCACCGGCGATCCTCTCCAGGCCAGGGCAATGAGGGCGATCAACAGCCCGACCGCAACGCCATTTACCAGCCCAATCAGCACCTCCCGCCCCAGTGTTCGCCACCCTTCGTCCGGACTCAACTCGCCGAGAGCCAGGCCGCGCACCGTGACGGTGAGAGTCTGCGTACCGGCACTCCCACTTACGCCAGCGACAATGGGAAAGAAAGCCGCTAGAACAGCGACCCGAGCGATAGTGCCCTCAAACAAGCTCAGAACAAAGGCGGATGCCATCGCCGTGACCAGGTTGAGGACCAACCACGGCAGCCGGGTGCTCAACGCTCCGGGCAACGCTCCGTCGACAGGGTGTTCCTCGGGGACACCACCAAGGCGGAAGATGTCCTCAGTGGCCTCCTCCTCCAGGACCTCCACCAGGTCATCGTGAGTAATGACGCCCAACATATGGCCCTCGCTGTCCACGACGGGCAAAGCCACGACATCGTAGCGAGCCATCAGGCGGGCCGCTACCTCCTGGTCGTCGTACGCATCCACAGAGATAACGTGGCGGTCCATGATCTCCTGGACGACGGTCCGCGGCGGGGCAACGACCAGCTGTCGGAGGGAGACGACGCCAGCAAGACAGTCCCTCCGGTCAAGCACAAAGAGGTAATAGACCGTCTCCGCATCCGGCGCCACGGCACGCAAGTGAGAGATGGCCTCCGCCGCCGTCATGCCCTCGTGCAGGACGACCTCGGCGGCCGTCATCAACCCACCCGCGCTCTCGTCGGGGTAAACCAGGAAAGGGCGAATCTCGTCAGCGTCGTCCAAGGTCGCTAGAGCCCTGGCCGACCGAGCCGGTGTAAGGTCGCCCAGCAGGTCGGCTGCCTCATCCGGTTCCATCTCGGAGAGGATGCTCGTCAGCTCAGCGTCGGTCAGGCGACGTGCCACCTCAGCCGCCTTCTCCTCGTTGAGCTTCTCTAGAATGTCGGCCGAGTCCTCCAGCTCGAGCTCAGGAAGCAGGCGATCCTGCTCCTCAAGACGGAGGTCGTCGAACAGCTCTGCCTGGTCCGGCGGTTTGAGAGCCTCGAAGAGAGCGGCAGCCCGATCCCAGTCGCGAGCGTCGAGGGCGTCGCGGATATCCTGTAGTGCAGCGTCGATGTCTTGGCGTTCCATGGGTTTACCTCCTGGTGAACTTTCATTATCCCACGTTGAGGAAGGATGTCAATCGGCGGAAATGGTGACTGAGGTTCCTGAGAAGAGGCTCGTTGACAGGCCACTGGCGGTGTGCTAAAATCCAGCGTGAAGTTCGTGCCCGCGCATGTCTCCCTGGCGAGGTAGAATCCCACCAATGAAAAATGTCATCCAAGCCCGCTGCAAGGGAGATAACGAATCTCTTCCCACGACTACGTGCAATCTACCTCGACACGTGCCTGGCATCGGCGAGAAGAATGACGCCGAGGCAGTCTTTCAAGCACTGCCGGTCCCTCGACGCGGCACTAAGGAATGCCTTTGACCTGCTGCCTATCTGACACCACGGTTTGCGGGCCCGAACCCATCGGGATTTGGGTTCTTCCCGCATGGTACGCAAAGCTGAGATGATGCGACTCGGCCCGAAGAACACTCCCAAAGTGGAAGAGAAAGACGGGCTCATTCCCAGGCTGGGCGCGAGCAGCAAGCGCGTGATCCTTACATTCGCATTGACCTCAGTCCTGGTGCTGGGTATCTCTTGTTTGTTCAATGGTCCTGATGGAGTAGGCTTGGATCGACGTGGCGCCCAAACCGAACCTCCCAGCCCCAGCCAGATTCAGACGGCAGCGAGCTCGGACAGAGGCGATGGGACAGCTAACGACAACCAGCAGGTCGCCTGGGAAGGCGCCGAATGGCAGCGTGTGATGGGTTCGCCCCTCCCGACCCGGCTCTTCGCAGTAACGATAGTGAGTGATACCCTGGGTTGGGCGCTGGGTGACGAGGGCACCATACTCAGATATGACGGGTCGAGCTGGGAAACGACAGCAAGCCCATCCACGTACCGCCTATACGACTTGGTGATGACCACCGTGAGCAGCGGCTGGGCAGTCGGCGACTACGGTACGGTGTTGCGCTTTGACGATGGCAGGTGGACTGTCTGGCCCCAGAAGATCCCAAACACGAATCTGCACGCCATTGCGATGCCCGGCCCGGACAGTGGCTGGGCTGTAGGCCGCGCTGGGACAATCCTCGCCTTCGATGGAGAACGGTGGAAAGCGATGGATAGCAGTCCTACCACTTTTCCCCTGCACGATGTGGTCTCCATCAGCCCCACAGCAGCCTTTGCCGTGGGTGGCGGGGGGACAATCTTGGCTCTGCACGGGGACACATGGGGTCTTGAACCCAGTCCCACACAGCACACGCTCAAGGCCATTGCCATGAGCAGCCCTGACGCCGGCTGGGCGGTTGGCGAGGGCGGGACCATCCTGCAATACGATGGCATTGGCTGGACCTGCGTCGACAGCCCTGTAGACGACCCCCTTCACGCTTTGGCAATTGTGGCTCCCGATGACGTCTGGGCAGCAGGTCAGGCAGGCTTGCTCGTGCACTACGACGGCACCTCCTGGACCCGCGTAATCGGCCCGACCGCGTACTCGCTCTACGGACTGGCGCAGGGATCCGACGGAGATATTTGGGCCGTGGGCTTCGGCGGGACCGTGCTGCGATATACCGACGAGGAATGGAAAAGCGCCACGCGATTGAACTCGACAACGCTGCGCGATCTGCTCTGGCAGAGCAACGGCGGGGGGGCGG
>Ga0207796_1000024_pt1 | contig 66329 bp, 67 predicted proteins | sample Pon1CUnioCityCA_6_FD_187274 | JGI IMG/M metagenome (GOLD analysis project Ga0207796, IMG submission 187274) | Marine sediment microbial community from Union City, CA, USA - Pond 1C Sediment 1 (SPAdes) | ecosystem: Environmental > Aquatic > Marine > Intertidal zone > Salt pond sediment ... | reverse complement strand
GGCTGAAGTTGACGCCCTGATCCCCATGATCATCTCCGGTGAACTGCAGACCCTGCCAGGCGCTATGGAAGAAGGCGCATTGGGCACCGAAACCAATCCACTAGTCATGGCAGTAGTTCCCTCTGGCGAGACTGAGACAGTCGTGACTGGCTTTGAGGGCATCACCGATGCAGTCTTCGATGCAACCGGGCTGTACATCGAACCTTTCGTAGCCACTGAGTATGCCGGCGTGATCGAAGCCATGTGCAGTGATCCGCCCAAGGCACACATAGCCTCCTTGGCTACTTTCTCCTACGTGCTAGCCGCCGAGAAGGGCTGCGCTGAAGCCGCGCTGGTTTCAGTACGCTACGGAAGCGCGGTTTACAACGGGCAGATCTTCGTCCGGGCTGACAGCGGCATTGAAACCCTTGCGGATCTAGAAGGCAAGACTTTCTGCCGGCCTGACCCACTGTCCACAAGCGGCTGGATCATCCCCAGCATCACGCTTAAAGCAGCCGGAGTTGATCCTGACACCGGATTGGCAGAAATCGTCGATGCCGGCTCACACGATGCAGCAATTGCTGGTGTGTATAACGGCGACTGCGATGCAGGCTCCTCCTACGTAGATGCTCGCAGCAACCTCGAAGAGGACTATCCTGATGTCATGGATGTCATCAAGATCATCGAGATTTCCGCTGATATCCCCAATGACGGTGTCCAGTTCGTCACCGGATTTGATCCGGAGATGAAGGAGACAATCGTGCAGGCCCTCCTCGCCTTGGTCGAGACCGAAGAAGGCCGGGATCTGCTGAGTGTTGCTTACTCCTGGAATGAGCTCATTGAGAAGGATGACAGCTTCTATGATCCCTTCCGCCAGGTGCTGGATGCTGCCGGTGTGGACATTGAGGATTTCCAATAAACCAAGAGCAAATCTAGGATCCTATTCTCAGGCTATTTGAGAAGACAGACATGGGGCGGTTGGTGACAACCGTCCCATTGTTTTTTTAACCCATTGTTCATATAATACTCATCAGACTTGGAATATATTCTCAAGGAGTCCGCCAATGCTGGAAATAAGGAATTTAACGAAAGTCTATGATGATGGAACTGTCGCCTTGAAAAATGTCAGTTTCAAGGTCGAAGATGGGGAATTCCTGATCATCATCGGTTTAAGTGGATCCGGAAAATCCACCTTATTGAGATGTATCAATCGATTGATCGATCCCACGGAAGGCGATATCATCTGGGATGGTGTAAACCTGGCTAAATTAGAAGGAGAAGAGCTGAGAAAGGCTCGGCGAAAGATAGGCATGATTTTCCAGCATTTCAACCTGGTCAAACGTTCCTCAGTGATGACCAATGTCCTCAGTGGAAGGTTAGGTTATACACCAACCACTCAATCTCTGCTGCACCGCTTCAGCAAAAAAGATCAGAAAAATGCCTGGGAAGCCTTGACAAGGTTAGGGATCGAGGATCAGGCCCATAAAAGAGCTGACGAGTTAAGTGGCGGACAACAGCAGCGGGTGGGAATTGCCCGCGCATTGATGATGGATCCTGAGTTAATCCTGGCTGATGAACCAGTTGCCAGCCTGGATCCTGTGCTGGCTCATTCCATTCTCAACTACCTCGAGAAATTGAACCAGGAAGATGGCATGACCATTGTCTGCTCCCTGCATTACCTGGACCTGGTCCAGCGCTACAGCACCAGGGTTCTTGGTCTTCGCGATGGAAAACTTGTGTACGGTGGAACACGAGAGCAAATCAGATCCATGACCGACGAGGAATTCAAAGAGATCTATGGAGAAGAAGCCCAACGGGTAACAGAAGGATTAGAAGGCAGTCTGGAAGAAATTGAATAGGAGAACACTCATGAATTCATCAAATGAAATCCCTCTGGAAGAAGAACGATTGCCAAGTTTGGTCCCTCCTTATATCGCAGCCTTATTTTCTTTGCTGATACCTGGCGTAGGACAGATATTCGGAAGAGCGTATCAAAGAGGTTTTGTTCTTCTGGGATCATTCATAACCAGTGTTGGGTTATTCTTCTGGAGAGTCATGGAAGAAGGCCGTAGGGGGGAAGACCTCCTGGAGAAGTTCCAAAAAGCCTTCACCCTTAACTCCACATTGATTGTTATTGCGGTCTTAATCGGTATTCTCTACCTGTGGATTATCGTCGATGCCTACCTGATTGCCAAACAGACAAAAACCAACCCTTTGGGGATCTTATTCCTGGTTCTAGCAGTCTTCTTTATTATTGGCTGGCAAATTGGAGAGATCAACCCGGTTGCGTTGGTGTCTGATCTGGATGAAGCCGCTGATCCCCTCTCAAGGGTGATCTGGCCCTGGAGCAGAGCTGTCACCTATCCAGAAGAATTAGTCATCGCCGAGGTTGACATTCAAGTGCCCTGTACAGATGATCCGCCACCAGAATTACCCCCGGAAACACCGGGGCTACCATATATCAGCGTGGATCCGACCTGTGGAAGCCTGAGTGACCAAGATGGGACAGTCGGTTCTGAGCTTACAATTCGGGGGAAGAATTTTGATCCTGGCGAGAAAGTCACTATACGCTGGGAGGATCCCATCGGAAATGAGTTCCGACAGCGGCAGGAAGGAGCTTATGTAACCCCGATCCCCGATGAGGATGGGACCTTCGAACAGAAGATCATCATGCCTTATCGCTTGCTGCCCCCCAGCGCGACAGCGGATTTCTATATTTGGGAGTTGAAAGCGGAACAGGTTGCCAGTGTTGGCGCTCCTGAGGCCAGTGTGGAGTTAAAACTGGCGGTCGAGAAAATTATTGAAACCATCTTCATTGGTATGATGGCTACTTTTTTTGGGGTGATCATCGCCCTGCCGGTCAGTTTTATTGCAGCCCGCAATCTGATGTCAGCCAGCAAACTCACGCTGGTCTTGTATTATCTGGTGAGAGGATTAATGAACATCGTCCGGTCGATTGAACCCTTGATCTGGGCGGTGATTGCTTTGATCGTGGTTGGGTTAGGTCCTTTTGCGGGCATCCTTGCTCTGACAATCCACTCGGTGGCTGCTCTGGCCAAGCTTTACTCAGAGGCGATAGAATCCATTGATCCAGGACCGATTGAAGCCATCCAGGCCACGGGTGCCAACTGGGCGCAGATCGTGATGTACGGGGTTGTCCCGCAGATCATTCCTCCCTTTGTGTCCTTTACAATCTACCGTTGGGACATCAATATCCGCATGTCAACGATCATCGGTATGGTTGGTGGCGGTGGTATTGGTTTTGTGCTCATGCAGTGGATCCGACTCTTAGATTATCGGGCAGCGGGCATTGCTATCTGGTTCATCACCATCACAGTCGCCATCCTCGATTACGTCAGCGCAGAGATCCGAGAAAGATTTGTGTAACAGTTCCCCAATCCCTCAAAGAAGCCAGGAATATCCTGGCTTCTTTTAATTTACATCAGGGAAGAGATTACTTCTCCACCCTTGGTAATAGAGTCAGTATTGCTCTATGTAAGAATTTCAAGTTTAGTAAGAAGTGGTACAATGCTGGCGTGTTTAAAAAGCGAATGAAAATGCTGATTTCCATCCTGCTGCTGATCATCGTGCTGATTTCCCTGCCGCGGGTGATCATGTTGGCTTTGGCAGGCAAGAAAACCCATTCCATCGAGGATGTTCCTCCCCAGCGGGCTGCGATTGTTTTTGGAGCTGGTTTAACGGCCAGCGGAGCCCCTACCGCGGTATTGAAAGACCGCGTCACCACGGCAGTCAGCCTGTACCAGGCTGGCAAAGTGGAGAAAATCCTCATGAGTGGGGACAATCGATTCCTGAATTACAATGAGCCCGGGGCCATGAAATCCTATGCCCTTGAACTGGGTATGCCAGCGGAGGATATTGTCCTCGATTACGCCGGGCGCAGGACCTATGACACCTGCTATCGGGCTGAAGCGATCTTCCAGCTGGATGAAGCTATCCTTGTCACCCAGAAATTCCACCTCGCCAGAGCCTTATACACCTGCAACGCCCTGGGATTGCCCGCGGTGGGCGTTCCTGCAGACCAGCGGCCTTACCGCGATCAGGGTTTCTGGCATATCCGAGAGATCGCAGCCAGCCTGGTGGCATTCATCCAGGTCCATCTCACCCAACCTGAACCGGTTTTGGGCGACATAGAACCCATCTTCCCCGTGGAATGAATCCTGCACCATTAAAGTGAATCCAATCATTAAATTCAGCCCATAAGCTGAGGAGTATGTCTATGAAGAAAAAGCTATCCCTCCTACCTTTGCTGGGAATATTATTCTTGATCTCCGGCTGTGGTATTGGCATTGAACTACCCTTCAAGACCGAACAAAAGACCGGACCAACCGTTACCGACCTGGTCCAAATTCCTGTCCCGGATCTGCCCACCCCTTTCGATCTCAATCTGGCCTTTGGTGCGGGGAAAATGGTCCTGCTGCCTAACTCTGGGCCGGACTTGGTATCAGGGACTTCGACCTACAACGTGGCCGACTTTAAACCTGAGTTCACAATAGATGAGTACAGCGTGTCCATCCGCCAAGGCAATCTCAAGCTTAACGCGGTCCCAACCATTAACGAAACCATCAAGAATGAGTGGAGCCTGGCCATCAAGAACATCCCGATTGATCTGGAAATCAAAGCCGGTGGTTACAGCGGCGATTTTGAATTTGGAGGCCTGGCAATTCGAGATCTGCATATCGCGGATGGCGCCGCCAATGTCAAACTCAAGTTCTCCACGCCAAATACGGAAGCCATGAATGCCTTTCGGTACGAAACCGGGGCATCGAATATCAGCATGGATAAACTTGCCAACGCCAATTTCCAGACCATGATCTTCCAGAGCGGCGCTGGCAACTACAACCTGGATTTTTCCGGGCTGCTGCAGCGAGATGCAGCGATCTTTATTGAAACCGGCCTCAGTCGGCTGGTGATCTCCGTGCCGGATGGGGTACCCGCGGAGGTGAATTTTGAAGGACCGCTTTCCAAGGTGATCACCCAGGGTGATTGGCAGCAGTCCGGGGACGATTATTTCCTGGCGGGCGAGGGGCCGCGGTTGATTTTTACCATCGAGACCAAGGCTGGCACAGTTACCCTGCAAAACCCCTAGAGAAAGGCCCCCTATTGACAGTCACAGGGGTCTCGTGTACACTTAGGCTATTGGCTATACGAAAGGAAATGGACAATGGTCAGCGAGCTGAGTGCCCATATCAATCCCCGAACAACCCTCTCACCCGCCCTGCAAGCCTGGGAAATCTATCTTGCAGACCAGGGCAGTTCACCCCATACCATCACCGCCTTCCTGGGAGATATGCGCTTACTGGCATCCTACCTGCCGCCCGACCGCCAGGTGGGAGAGATCACCTTGGCGGATCTGAATAATTTCTTGCGCTGGATGCAGCACGAAAGGGACGTCCCCTGCAGCCCAAAGACCCTGGCTCGCAGGATCACTTCCCTTAAATCCTTCTTCCGCTGGCTGCACGAAGGGGGAGCCATACCTGCCAACCCCGCAGAAAAAGTGGTCCAGAAATCAGTTCGCAGCCCACTGCCTGAGGTACTCTCAGAGGGTGAAATTGAGCGGGTCCTGGAAATAGCCCAATTCTACCGGGTCAAACCAGACCCGGACTACCGGTCTTTTCTGCTTTTCAAATTGCTTTTGGAAACGGGCATCAAAAAGGGAGAGTGTCTTTCCCTGAGCCCCAACCACATCCAGCTGGATGCCCCTGAGGGCCCATTGGTTTTCATTCGCTACGCCAGTCCGAAGAATCGCTACAAAGAGAGGAAGCTGCCGCTCAGCGATGATTGGACCAGCGCTTACCTGGAATACAGAAACCACCACAAGCTGGTGGATAAGCTCTTTCCCTGGTCAGCCAGGATGCTCGAGTATGTGCTGGAAGACCTGGGCAAGGATGCTGGCCTGGATAAGCGGCTGTCCTTCTCCATGTGCCGCTGGACAGCAGCAGTCATAGACTGGAAGTCAGGCATGGAGCACAATAAGATCCGCCAAAAATTAGGCATTTCAGAAGTCCAATGGCGGGAGGTCAGTCGCAAATTGCACACCTTAAGCCAGGATGCCACGCCTGAGGAAAGTGAACCAGAGGAAAACCCCCATTAAACGGCTGAACACATCACGCTTTTCGGCGAATGAACCTTAACTCCACCACCGCCTGGGAATCTTCTGTGATCCGTGCCTCCCTGCTCAAACGCCCCCCCGGCACCCAGAGCACACCCTCTTCACCCGCTGCCAGGGGCCAATCAGCCCGATAAGGAGCAGGAATCTTTTCATTGATCATCAAATCAGAGATTTTCATGGATTTTCCCCCCATTCCCAGAGGCTTGATCGCATCCCCTTCTTCTCTGACCCGAAGCACCGCCCCGGATTCAACCACTTCGCGATCCATCCAGACCAGGAAATCTTCACCAGGGATATCCAAGCCTTCAAACTGAGCAGGGTGGTAATCCACCAGCTGAACATCAAGGAACCATCCATTCCCAAGATCCTTTTCACCTGGCTCAATGAGGCTGATTTCCTGCTGGTCAACAAGCTGCGGAAACTGGTCTTTAACCATGTCAGTCTCCCAGGTTGAGAGGACAACTTTCCGGGGAGATTGGGAAAGATTGACCTTCGCGACCCAATTGGTCGACTTTCGGGAAGGGTCACGGACAAAGTCCAGGGCCGCTTCCACATGGGTGAAGCTGAGCTCCTTGAACTCTGGCCGGAGCCGCTTCAACGCCCGCCGGATCACTCTTCGCTGAATGGCAACCGGATATTCCAACATTTCATCACGGACCAACTGAAGGTAGCTTCCACCCTGGCTGGAAAGGCATGTCTTCCAGGCCAGATCGGTGAAATATTCCAGCGCCTGATCCTCAGCAGTCATCAGCTGAGCGGTCTGGAGCAATCGCTTGCGTACGCCCGGTCTGACTTCTTCTAAATGGGGGATCAAGGAATGCCTGATCCGATTTCTAAAAAAGTTTTGATCGGCATTCGTTGGATCTTCTACCAACGGCAATTGCTTCTCGGTATGGTAGGCGATCAACTCGTCTTTATCCACTTCCAGCAAAGGCCGCACAATGGGGATAGTGTCGCTCCAGGCGTTGGGCAGGCTGATAGCCCTCATGCCCCCCAGGCCTTTGGCGCCCGCCCCCCGCAGCAAATTCATCAGCACTGTTTCGATCTGGTCATCTGCATGATGAGCTACTGCCACTGCCCCAGCGCTTTCCTTTTCCGCAACCTTGAAGAGGAACTGATAACGAAGGTTCCTGGCAGCTTCTTCAATAGACAGGCTGTTCTCTTCAGCGTAATCCCCTACATCGCCAGCACCTTCTCGGAAGGGCAGCCCAAGGTTCAAGCAATAATCTTTGACAAATTCTGCTTCAAACGCGGAATCCTCTCGCAATTGATGATTAAAATGCGCTGCAATAGGAGCATAATCATTGACCATCATCGCATGCAGAAGGGTCATGCTGTCCAAACCACCAGAAACGCCAACAATGATGGGGGGTTCAAAAAGGGGCAGGATCTCGGCAAGGGATTGGAATACCATTTCACAATTATAATATATGGTATATTTTATTAACAGGTAACTTGATCTCACGAGGTGGGTTATGGCTCAGACAATCTTAATCATCGATGATGATCTAGATACCCTTAAACTGGTTGGGATCATGTTGGAAAGGAAAGGTTTCCGAATCCTGGCCTCAACCTCGGGGGAAAAAGGTTTAAATCTAGCTGAGAAGGAAATCCCAGACCTGATTCTATTGGATGTCATGATACCGGATATCAGCGGAATGGAAATTGCCCGCTCAATACGGGCAAACCCTGACACAGAATCCATTCCGATCATCATGTTCACGGCCCGCAGCCAGGTGGACGATAAAGTAGAAGGTCTGGAAGCTGGGGCGGATGCCTATATCACCAAACCAGCCAGGCCCAGGGAGCTCTTCGCCCAGGTTAATTCGATTTTGAAAAGATCACCACACCGATCAGGGAGTGGTGGGCGGAGCGCGCCCAGTAAAGGAACCTTGGTCAGTGTGATCGCTGCCAAAGGAGGAATCGGCATCTCCACGCTGGCTACCAATCTTGCCATAGAGATCCATAGACAAACCGACAAGGAAGTCCTGTTGAGTGACTTCAGACCTGGTCAGGGTACGATCGGAATGGATCTGGATGTGCAAAACACCCAGGGGATGATCAATCTGCTGGAAGAGGAAGGAGAGCTTTCTCATCTTTTGGAAGATGCGATCATCACCCACAAAAGCGGCATTAAAACACTCCTCTCCCCCTTTCAGCCATCAGAGTCAAAATACATCAAGTTCCCAGATCAATTCCGGGAGATCGCCCTTGCGGTCCAAACCCAAGCGGAGTTCATCATCCTTGATTTAGGACCCTCGCTAACCCCTCTCGCCAGCAGCGTGCTTCCTGAATCCGACAAGATCCTGGTTTGCCTGGAACCGAGTCCCGGAAATATCATCCAGACCAGATTGTTAATCCAGGATCTGATCAATAACGGGATTGGCGAAGGGCGCTTTATCACCGTCCTCATTAATCGCCAGCGCTCTGGTGTCCAACTCAGCTGGGAACAGGCAGAGAATCAACTGGAAAGGGAAATCGACCAGATCTTCACGCCAGTCCCGGAATTGGCTTATCAATCAGCTGCGACCAAGACTCCGATGATCCTGCGCACAGTGAGCAATATGACAGCTGATCAATTTCGCGATTTAGCCCATTTGATTATCGGTTAATCGTATGGTGCCTCCCACCGAAGAACAGCATAACCTCATCCGCAAAGCCTCTCAACTGCTAAGGGAGGCGCGGCACACCGTTGCGCTGACAGGCGCTGGGATCTCAACCCCTTCCGGCATCCCAGATTTTCGATCTCCAGGCAGTGGGATCTGGAGCAAATATTCCCCTATGGAAGTTGCTTCTTTAAGCGCCTTCCGCTATTACCCGCTGCGCTTTTATGATTGGATCCGGCCCTTCGTGAAAAGCCTTTTCCTGGCAGATCCAAATCCCGCCCACATCGCTTTGGCGCGGTTAGAAAATCAACAGCTGCTAAGGTCTGTGATCACCCAGAATATTGACGCGCTGCACCAGAAGGCAGGTTCCAGGAAAGTGATCGAAGTCCATGGGACCTACCAGACCCTGACCTGTCTGGGATGCTACCGTCAAATCCAGGCTACGGATCAATTCCTGACCGGTTTTCTCGAGAATGAAGAAAACCCTCATTGTCCAGACTGTGACAACCTGCTAAAACCAGATATCATACTTTACGAAGAACAGCTGCCAGCTGAAACCTGGAGAATGGCCCGGAAAGAAGTCAATGCCTGTGATCTACTGCTTGTGCTGGGTTCTACCCTGACTGTGACACCGGTCTGCGATCTGCCGCTCACAGCCTTGAGCAAAGGCGCGAAAATGATCATTATCAATCGGACCAATACCCACCTCGATCACCTGGCAGCAGTTTATCTCCAGGGTGATTTGGAAGAACTGCTCCCTATTATCGCTGACAAGGTGCTTAATCATGAAGATCAAGAAAAACCAGCCTGAAATGCTAACCAGCTACCAGAAATTGATCAATGTTTCCTGCGACTTGGCATCTGAGCTGGACCTGAACATCCTGCTTTCCAAAATCGTCACCGCAGCCAGCCAGATAGCGAACGCTGAAGAGGCATCGATCCTGATGTTCGATCCCGCCAAGAACACGCTGTACTTTCAGGCAGCTACCAACCTGGACACCCAACTGCATCGGGGGGTGATCGTCCCCCTCGAAGAAAGCATTGCCGGCTGGATTGTCAATCACCAAAAACCACTGATCGTAGATGATCCTCAGAAAGATAAAAGGCATTTTGATTCCATCCAATCCATCACCAATATCACCTGCAAATCACTGCTAGGCATCCCCCTGATGTCAAAAGGGAAAGTCATCGGGGTCCTGGAAGTGATCAATAAACGGGGAGGGAAGTTCACAAAGGAGGACCAGGATGTGCTGCTGGCTTTAGGAGCTCAGGCAACTGTTGCTATTGAAAATTCCCGCTTATTCCTGCAGTCAGACTTGATCGGGGAATTCGTGCACCAGATCCGAACACCACTCAGCGCCTTAAATGCCGCTGCTCATCTGCTGAAAAGCAACCGGGTAGATGAAAGCCAGAAGAAGAAGATGATCGATATCATGGAAGCTGAGATAGAAGCGCTCTCTGAGATGTCCTCCTCATTCCTGGACCTGGCCCGTTTGCAATCCGGCCGAAAACAATACAATGTCAGTGAATTCAATATCCGGGAACTGTTGATCGAGTGCCACGACATCTTCTTCCCGGACACCAAAGAACAGGCGATCACTTTCAAGCTCGATCTCCCTGAATCCTTACCCCGCATCCTGGGCGATAGGAAGCAGCTGAAACAAGCCATCATCAATTTGTTGAGCAACGCTATCAAATACAACCACGAAGGCGGCGAGATCATACTGCGAGCACATGCCAGGAAAAACAAGATCATCATTGCGGTATCAGATACCGGCCTGGGGATCCCAGAAGACGAGATCAACCAGATCTTCAAGAAATTTTACAGGGTAAGAAGCCACCGTGACCAGGTACCAGGCACCGGCCTGGGGCTGGCTGTAGTGAAACAAATCATCATCGATCATGGGGGAGAAATCTCATTTACCAGTGAAGAAAATGTGGGAACAACCTTTACGATCAACCTCCCCTATGAGGATTAATCGCATATGAAACGTGTCCTTAGCAAATATTGGGTGCAAACGCTATTGACGGTGGTGATTTGTGTCCTCGCAGGGCTGGCTTACGCCCGGGGAGGATGGTCGGATGTACTGGCTGGTTTTTCATCTGGCTTTGCCATTCTTGGCCGGGAAAGCCTGCTGCTGGTGGCAGCCTTCCTGACTGCCGGGTTATTGCAAGCGCTGGTCAAAAAGGACCTCATCACCCGCTGGCTGGGGCGCGAGTCAGGTCTTAAGGGGATTCTCTTAGCCTGTCTGGGAGGGGGACTGATCCCTGGCGGCCCCTACGCCTATTACCCGATCGCAGGAGCGCTGTTATCCTCCGGAGCCGGCCTGGGGGTCCTGGTCGCCTTTGTTTCCGCTAAGAACCTGTGGTCCATCTCCAGGCTGCCTTATGAGTTCGCCATCCTGGGCGGGACAATTACCGTGCGCAGGTATCTGGTCACATTTCTGATCCCTCCCCTGTTGGGAATGCTCGTCGAATGGCTGTTTGGGTCCCACCTTGCAGCTATCCGGAAGGGGGTCCAAGAGTGAGCTCTGCGACCCTGATCCTGTGGTGTATCGCAATCATCCTCTTGATCTTCAGCTGGAGATCCGGCACTGAAACCTTGAAAAGAGGACTTGAACTGGCCTGGAAAACCACCCGGGCCAACGCCTTATTGATCCTGCTGGCTTTCATCATCGTCGGATTTGTGAATGTGCTTTCTCCAGAAGAGCTGGTCACGGCCTGGATCGGCCCCAACTCAGGCTGGCGAGGGATCGCTGCCTCCGAGTTCCTGGGCATGTTCTTGCCCGGCGGCCCCTATGTCGTCTTTCCGATCATTGACATCCTGTACCAGGCAGGAGCAGGGCTGGCACCAGTAATCACATTGATCACCAGTTGGTCCACCCAATCATTACTGACCATTAGTTTTGAGCTTCCCTTCATGGGATGGAGATTCACAGCCATTCGCTGGGGAGTGGGATTAGCAATACCGATCCTGACTGGTGCGGCTGCCCTCTTGATCTGGGGCTGATCCTTTACCGTAAATGATCAGGATGGCGGGTCAATCCAGTCTGCCAATCTGGTCTTGATCTCGCCTTCCAAATCCACCAACAGCGCATCAGCCAACTCTTCGTTCTCCGCTTTGGCAGTAAGTCGGATCAAGACATACCCTTTGCTGGCCGCCAGTCCCACTGTTGGATTAGAGAGTTCTTCCAAATCCCGGATCAAGGCATCGATTTGAGATTCCCCCACCCCATCGATCCGAATATTCCTGATCAGGATCACACCGGTCAACCCATATTTGGATTTGATTCTAGGGATCACCTGCTCGTTGAGCATCCCTTCCATTTCCACTGGCACACCTGGTAAGGCGTAGAGATCCTTGCCATTGACCTCCAGGTGGATCCCCGGGGCAGTACCACGGGGATTCGGCAGACATTCAGCGCCAGCAGGCAAGTACGCCTGCTGCTTGTTATTCCCTGGTGGTTGAATACCGTACTTTGCAAAACGCTCTACAATCCCATCCCATAAAACCTGATGGAATTCCAGGTCTAAACCAAAGGCGCCAGCGATTGCCTGACGGGTGGGATCATCCACGGTTGGGCCTAACCCTCCGGTCATGATCAGGATTTCTGCCCGCTGGAGGCTTTCTTTGATGATTTCAGCTATTCGTTCGGCATTATCCCCAATGGTTGAAGTCCGGTAGACATCCACGCCTATTTGCCGCAGGGCAATGGCCACCACCTGGGTATTGGTGTTGACGATCTCCCCTAAAAGTAATTCCGTTCCGATGGTCAAAATTTCAGCACTGGGCATTGCTCACCTCAAAATAAAAAGACCTGTGATTATCTTACCACCACAGGTCCTGTAGGCAATCCAGGGTGCTTGTCTTATTCGATGCCAAGATAAGCTTTTTGGACCATTTCATTCTGGCGCAGGTTCTCCGCTGTATCTTTGAGCACGATTTCCCCGGTCTGCAGCACATAGCCCCGGTCCGCAATCGAGAGCGCAACGGTCGCGTTCTGCTCGACAAGCAGGATGGTCGTTCCTGTCTTGTTGATCGCCTGGATGGTTTCAAAGACACTTTCGACCAGGATCGGCGCCAATCCCATGGAGGGTTCATCCATTAACATCAATCTGGGGCTGGCCATCAGAGCCCGGGCGGTGGCCAGCATTTGCTGCTCTCCTCCCGAGAGGGTGCCGGCAACCTGTTTGCGGCGTTCTTTCAACCGCGGGAAAAGCTGGAAAACCCGGTCCAGGTCATCGTCAAAAGAGGAACGATCATGCTTGGAGTAAGCGCCCATATCCAGGTTCTCAAAGACTGTCAAGCGTGCGAATATCCCCCGCCCTTCAGGCACCATGGTGATGCCCTGATAAACCAGTTCATGGGCTGGTGTCTCGGAGATCTTTTCTCCATCAAAATACACCTCTCCTGATTGGGGATGGATCAGTCCGCTGACGGTTCGCAGGGTAGTGGTCTTCCCAGCGCCGTTCCCGCCAATCAGGGTCACTATTTCATTCTCCTCCACAGTGATCGAAATCCCTTTCAGGGCATGAATATTGCCGTAATAGGTATGTATGTTGTTTACTTCTAGCATAGCCATAGATTTATTCCATTCTGATCTACACGGACCATCAAACCGCTCCCCGGCCTAAATAGGATTCGATCACCTGAGGATTCTTCTGGATCTCTTCTGGCGGTCCTTTCGCGATCAGCTGTCCAAAGTCCAGCACATAGATGAACTCGCTGATCCCCATCACCACCTTCATATCATGCTCGATGAGCAGAATGGTGATGCCTAACTCATCACGCAGGTTCTCAATAAAGCGCATCATGGCCCTGGATTCATTGGGATTCATGCCAGCAGTGGGCTCATCAAGGAGGATGATCTTGGGCTCATTAGCCAGGGCGCGAGCCATTTCCAACCTGCGCTGCTCACCATACGGCAGGTTGCGGGCCAGCAGATCGCCTTTGCCTTTCAACCCCACAAAATTCAGCAGCTCCTGGGCTTTTTCCAGGGCTTTTTTCTCTTCAGCGCGTTGGCGCGGTGTGTGCAGGATGGCATCCAACCAGCTCGATTTCAAACGAGGGTGTGCCCCTACCAGGATATTCTCCAGCGCGGTCATCGCCGGAAAAAGGCGGATATTCTGATAGGTCCTGGATATGCCCTGTTTGGTAACCCGATCCGGGGAATAACCGATCAGTGATTTATCCTGGAACAGGATATCGCCTTGATCCGATGGATAGAAACCGGTAATACAGTTAAACAGGGTGGTTTTTCCGGCCCCATTGGGTCCGATGATGCTGTAAATGGACCCTTCAGGAATCTGAACACTGACATCATCCACCGCTGTCAATCCACCAAAAGTCTTTGTGACGTTACGGGTCTCTAGGATGCTCATATCTTAACCCTCGTCCCCAACTAAGCTAGCCGCTTGCGTCAAGCCGCCACCTTCATCTTCATGGAGTTCCATCATCCTCCTTGGTGCAGGCCAAATACCTTCTGGTCGAATAATCATCATAACCACCAGTAATCCTCCAAAAACCAAAAGCCTGTACAGTTCAAGCTCTCGCAAGATCTCCGGCAAACCCTTTAGCACGAAAGCTCCCACGATCACACCGGGTACACTGCCCATCCCACCCACGATCAACAGACAGAGCACATTGATAGAGACCATCAAGGTGTGATCGGCGGGGCCGGTGTATTGATTGCGGGCGGCAAAAAGGGCACCACCCAACCCGGCGAATGCCGCGCCGGTGGCAAAGGCCAGCAATTTATAGTACAGGGTGTTAATGCCCATGGCCTGGGCCACAGTCTCATCTTCACGCATGGCCATCCAGGCCCTGCCTACCCGGGAATTTTGCAGGTAATTTGTGAACAGGATCGTGAGCAGGATGCCGAATATGATCAGATACAAGTAGGCTCTTTCACTATCAAGCGCAAGACCGAACAGGCTGGGACCAGCAATATCTCTCACACCTTGAGGGCCTCCCAGATAAGGAGTCATCATATCGCTGCGGATCAAGACCCGGATGATCTCGCCGAATCCCAGGGTGACGATCGCCAGGTAATCACCCCTCATTCGTAATACAGGAATACCAAGCAGAATTCCGGCAAAAGCAGCCAGCACAATACTCAGGATCAAAACAGGCCAGAAACCAATCTGGATAGGGATTGGCGCTGGGGCTGTCAACAAACCAGCCGTATATGCACCGATAGCAAAAAAGGCCACATAACCCAAGTCAAGCAACCCAGCCAGGCCGACTACGATATTCAATCCTAATCCCATTAAGACATAGATACCGATTGTTCCCATGATGTAATTCCAGTACCGACCAAGGAATAGTGGGAATAGGAATACGATTCCGAGCAGGATCCCATAGCCGATCCATTTTGATCGTGGATTTTCCTGATAACTTTTTATAATGGTGAATTCAAGCACCTTATCTCGAAGAGAGAGGGATTTTTCGTAAACCAGATCACCAACCTTCCGATCCTCCAAGAAAAATGCCAGCAAACCACCACCAATGCTAAAAACCAGTAATATTCCAAATGTAATTAGGGTACCTACCCATAGACTCCTGCCATAGAGCAAGAATTGAATCGCTTGCCTGTTAAGCTGAACAAGATAATCCCTCATTTCAACATCTGCTGCATCCAGAGTACCAATTAACAAAGTCAACGCACTAATAATGACACTGAGTGCTAGTCCACTCATTAATCCAGATATCAGGGTTGTTTTCCAGGAGGATTTATCAAAAGCTGCAGCCTTTGATCCAGCCCAGAGGGCTATGATTGCAAAAATCAGCATTAATCCGCCAGTATTTCCAGTCCGTGAGTTTGAGTTCAGGCGGAACAGGTCACCCAATATTTCTGATAAGGTTGTTGTTAAGCCGAAAAGAATGACAAAACCCAAAATTACACCAACTAAGGCTCCATTCCGACTGGCCTGTTTGATATTCTCTTTCATCAGACTTTCTCCTCCGATAAAACTTCGCCCACGATGCCTGAGGGCCGGAAGATCAAAATCAAGACCAGGATCGAAAAGGCGATCACATCCTTGAGCTGAAAATCTATACCTAGAGCAGCTGGTCCTAGAGATTCGACGATCCCTAAGATAATTCCGCCAACCATCGCACCAGGAATATTACCAATCCCACCCAGCACTGCCGCGGTAAAGGCTTTTAATCCAGGGATAAAGCCCACAAAGTGATAAATGATGCCGTTATGAATACCCCACATCACGCCTGCTGCCCCTCCCAGCGCACCGCTGATGATGAAAGTGTTGCTGATGATGCGGTCGACATCAATACCCATCAGGGCAGCGGTCTGCTTATCCTCGGCAACAGCCCGCATCGACCGCCCATAGCGGGTGCGCATGACCAGGATATAGAGCAAAATTAAGAGCAAGATGGAGAGAACAAAGGTTAACGCGCCGGTATAGGTTAACATGACTTCTTCACCCCCAACCGGGATCCTCCAACCCTGACTGCGTGTAAGGGCATCCGGATTATTGTAGGTCCGCCTTTGCGGCCCAAATGTTACCTGGGCAGCGTTCTGGAGGAAAATAGAAGCACCAATGGCACTGATCAAAGGGATCAAGCGCGGAGCGCCTCTGAGGGGTCGGTAAGCGATCTTCTCCAAAAAATATCCGCAAACAGCAGAGATGAACATGCCCACAATAAAAGCCAAGATGACTGACAGAATCCAGTAAGTATCCAGAAAATTAGCGCCAGTATTCGGATTTACGACGATGAAATTTAAAGCTTCAAACACAAAATATCCTGAAAATGCCCCCAGCATCATGATCTCGCCGTGGGCGAAGTTGATCATGAACAGGATGCCGTACACCAGGGTGTACCCGATGGCGATCACAGCATAGACACTGCCGATGATCAAACCGCTCAAAGCAAAACGGACCCATGTATCCGGTGTGTAGACACCTGAACTGACAACTGTATACAATCGCCATGATAAAAATGTCAGGAATAAAATTAAAATGATGCCTTGGGCAATCCGAAATGTATTAATCGGCCCAGCGGATTTTTTCGATTTAGGATCACTCATATAGACCTTCTTTTGATATGATTCTTTATTATCAGGCAGGTGATATTAAAGACGGGCTTTTGCGAGGCAAACTTGTTCAGCTTGCCTCGCAAATATTCTATTCTAAATACTCAGGTACCGTTAGGGTTTACGGGAAAGCCCACACACCGTCCTGGACTACCTGGAAGGTTGGTCCAGTGGCGTTGCACTCACCACCATTGCAGGTCAGCTCGCCAGTTAGGCCCTGATAGGCAGTCAAGGTGTTTACAGCATCTACAAGCGCTTCGCGCGGGATGTAAAGATTGCCGTCTTCACCGAGAATGGCGACTGACTTGATCGCCTGGACCAGAGCATCTGTCACGTCGTAACCGTGCCAGGTGAAACCGGTGATTGCTCCAGGTGCATCACCATAGACACTCTCGAAGTAGGCGTCGAATTCCGCCTTGGCAGCGCTATCCAGTGGTACGCTGGTTGCGGCATAGACACCCTCGGCGTATTCACCAGCCAGCTCGATGAAAGTCTCACCGTAGGTACCATCGTCGGAGAAGAGGATAATGTCCTCCATACCTGCAACCGGCATACCCTGTGCTATCACGGCACATTCAGAAAAGTATCCACCATAGTAGATAGCTTCGGGATCAGCGGCGCCGACATCAGTCAGGACAGCGCTGTAGTCGGTCTCTCCTGGGGTCACTGCCTCAAATGCAACCACTTCTCCGCCCAGACTCATGAACACTTCTTGGACCTTCTCAGCAAGACCCTTACCATAAGCATCACCATCGTGCATCACAGCCAGCTTGGTCACACCGAGCACGTTGTAAAGGTATTCAGCAGCAAATTGTCCCTGAATGTCGTCCGTAAAGGGGATGCGGTGGAAGACATCCTGGTCTCCACCAGTCAGGTCAGCCCGCGTGGCTGAAGGGGAGAGCATGGGCAATCTGGCTTCGTTGTAGATAGGAATGGCAGCAGCTGTGGAACCGGAGAAAGTGTGGCCAGCGATGGCTACCACGTCCGGGTCAGAGACATAAAGGTTGGCCACGGACGCGCCGCCCTCACCGCTTCCTCCTGTGTCTTCGACCAGCAGCTCGAAATCAAACCCTTCAAGACCGCCAGCTTCATTGGCATCCTCAACAGCCAGCAAACCGGCATTGGAGATGTCAATACCAAAGGCAGAGTAGTCACCAGCCATCGGACCAGCATACCCGATCTTGATGGTGCTACCTTCGTTGATCACTGCGCAGACGGTTTCATCGGGATTCTCTGCACATTCATCAGGAGCTTGCGCTCCGCCGCCGCAGGCAGCCAGGATCAGGCTGACGGCGATCAGGAGACTTAGAAAATAAAATCGTTTAGACATACTGTTTTCCTCCTTAGGAAAATGGAAAATGATCATATGATTTTAACCTTAGTTGAGTGATTTTCCGGGCCACCTCCTTTCTGATGAATGGGGGATGAAACTTCCTGCCGCAGATGCAAGCTGATATTGTTTTTTGCCTGTATAAATCTGGTTCTATTTATCCCTTAAATACTTGGCCTGAATTTCTATTCGAATTTGTCTTGTTAAATGCAAGGAATGGTCTTTTCTAAGAATAAAAAGCTTTTGCTGTGTTTGTTTAAAAAATGGTAAAAAGGTTATGCCGGGAACGGTTAAGATGGAATATCTCGCTTGATGTTGGAGTATAACATAATTCGAATAGATATCAAGCACTGGTTATGACAATTGAGGCTGTTTCCGGTTCAGGATTTCACATCCTGCGCCCTGCATGTCAACAGCTTTCTGACAGAGGAGACAATATCTAATATATTGGCTTTCCTGCCAGGAGGGAATTTCTCATCCAGGTGGTTTTATACCTCCGGCCGGGAGGGTGAACCCCCCATCGGCGATGATGGTTTGTCCCCGGATCATCTCAGCAGCTGGAGAGCATAGAAAGGCCACAATGCCCGCCACATCCTCGGGACTGACAATTCTTCCCGCGGGCGTTTCTGCGGCGATTTCCTCCAGGATGTCTTCACCCTGCATGGTGTCGAAATGCTGCAGCGCTTCGGTAGCGACCACCCCCGGTGAGACAGCATTGGCGTTGATCTTCCTTGGCGCAAGTTCCACGGCAAGATAGCGGGTCAGGGCTTCAATGGCTGCTTTGCTGGCGCCCACAACAGCATATTCAGGCAGCACCCGGAAAGAGCCGGGACTGGAGATAGCCACAATCCAGCCCCCACCCCTTTTTTCCATCAAGGGAACGCATTTTTGAGCCAGGAACAAATAAGCCCGGGCATTGATATCCATGGTCCAGTTCCAACCCTTCGGCCGCTGTTCCAGGATCGGCCGATTGTATCCCGATCCGGCATTGCTGATCAAGAAATCCAAACCCTGAAAAGCGCGCTCGGTTTCAGCGACCAGGTGGGTGAGGTCCTCCATATCCCCGACATTGGCTTTGATGACCTCCGCCCGCACACCCAGGCTTTCAGCTTCCTGGGCGGTTTTCTCGGCTGGTTCTCTATTCCGGAAATAATTCACTACCACATCCGAACCCAGGGCAGCAAAACGCAGGGCAATCGCCCTGCCTATCCCCCGCCCGGATCCTGTGATCAAGGCGGTTTTTCCGTGAAAATAGGACTTCTCCATCATCAGCTCCTCTATTCATTCTATTCTAACAAGTCCTCCTGATAAAAACCAGCTTGGGATGAATGAGCAAGGCCCTTTGCCAGAGCGGAAAAATCAGGGGGACAAAAAACACATCTGCCAGGCTGGCCGCGCGCTTAATGGGACTTGGAGAGGGGGTATAAAATTTATCTATCACTCCCTATTCATATCGTGTATATGGGCTTGTGATAAAAAGTACTTATCTGGAATTTCCCCCAACCGTATACTCTTTTTGTAATTAAGCAATCTATTAATTGATTGAGTGTTTCCATGGACCGACGAGAAGTCTCAGCTGCCCAGGAACAAGCAGAATTCTGCGGTTTATTGGGCAACGCCCTCCGGATCCAGATCATCTGGGCCCTTAATCACCGGGAACTCACTGTGAGTGAGATCGCTGTGGAGATCGATACCTCCATGCAGAACACCTCCCAGCACCTGCGGTTGATGAAGAACAAAGGAGTGCTGCTTTCCCGGAGAGATGGCAGGGAAATCTATTACCGGGTGGCTGACACAAAATTCACCAGGATCTGTCCTGTGATAGCCAAAAATCGCTAATCCATTCATTTACTGATACAAGGAGAGAGTTATGTCCCCAGAAGAACTAGAAAAATTAGAAGCTGCTGAAACAGTCGATGCCCGGGCCATGGCCTGCCCTGGCCCCCTGCTGGAAGCCAAGAAAAGCATTGGCAAAGTCAAGGTCGATGAGATTCTCGAACTTTGGGCTGGTGATCCCAACACCAAGCAGGATATGCCTCGCTGGTGCGCCAAGGTTGGGCATGAGTACCTGGGTGAATTGCAGGCAGACGGGTACGAACGCCTGTTCATTCGCCGCAAGAAATAAACCCGACCCCATCAAGTATCCCGCACTAGGAAGCCTATTGCGGGATACTCACACGCACCCTTAGAGGGAAACCTTATGGAAAATTGCACTGATTACGATAAACCAAAGATTCTCATCCTGGCAACCATATCCGGTGGATATGCTGGCGCTGACGCAGTAGGTCAGCTGCATGCTGATTATCCCCCCAATACTTACATCCTGCCAGTGATCTGCCCCAGCATGTTCAACGAGGATTTTTACCTGCGGATCTTCAAGCGCGGTATTGACGGCGTAATCGTCATGTACAGCGGCACAGACAGCCCCTACAAAGGTGGTCCCGAACGAGCAGCTGCCCTGATCAACAAGACCTATCCAGTCTTGAAAGAACACGGCATTGACACTCGCCGCTTGAAACTAGCCGCTATATGTACAGTTTGCACCAAGCCCTTCCTGAAAGAAGTCAACGCCATGGAAACCCTGCTGGAAGAAATAGGCTTTGTTAAAGATGAAATGGCTGCTTTTTCTCCCCAAAAGGCTGCCAGCCCCTAAAGTTGTCATTATCTGATGAAAAGAGTAGTTAGCTACACACCAACGAATAGAACCGAGGAGATACACCCTTGAGAAAAATCCAAGTCGATGCTCTTGTTGTAGGCGGCGGCATTGCCGGGATGCAGACCTCCCTGGATCTTGCAGATCAGGGCTACCAGGTTGCACTAGTGGAAAAGGAACCCAGTATTGGCGGCAAGATGATTGCCCTCAGCAAAGTCTTCCCCACCCTGGACTGCTGCAGCTGCATCACCACGCCTAAAATGTCTGCTGTCGCTCATCACCCCAAGATCCAATTATTGACCTATCACGAAATCCAAGCCATCGAGAGAAATGGCAGCGGATTCAAGGCTGATGTCTTGAAAAAAGCCCGCTTCGTCATTGAAGAAGATTGCACCGGCTGCCGGCAGTGTGAATACGCCTGCCCGATATCTCTGCCCAATCCCTTTGACCTTGATTACGGGGCTACCAAGGCTGTCCGGGTCCCGTTTTCCACCGCTGTTCCCCAATACGCGGTCCTGGATATCGAAAACTGCATTCTGTGCGGAAAATGTGCCAAAGCCTGTCCGGTGGACTGCATTGATTTCACCCAGCAATCAGAAACCTTGACCATCCAAGCTGATTCGATTGTGCTGGCAACCGGGTTCGAAACCACATCCCGCCTGGACAAGAAAGAATATGGTGCCGCCGATAATCCCAACGTGATCAATGCCATGTTCATGGAAAGACTGCTGGCTCCTACCGGACCCTATGGACGGGTGATCCGACCTGGAGATGGCAAAGAGCCGGATTCGATTGCCTATATCCAGTGCGCGGGATCCCGGGACGCCACACTCGGTGTGGAATACTGCTCCCGGGTTTGCTGCATGTATGCCATCAAACAGGCGATGCTGATCGCCGGATCGCTGCCGCTGGCCGACATCACCATCTATTACATGGATATCCGCACCTTTGGTAAAGGATATGAACAGTTTTACCAGAACGCCAAAGCTATGGGCATCCAGTTTGTGAAGGGCAAGGTGGCCTCGATCAAGCAAGATGAGAGCCAGAACCCGGTGCTGCGGGTTGAGTTGATCGATGAAGGCTCCCGGGTGGAGGAAATCACCCACGATCTGGCTGTGCTTTCGGTTGGTATGCTGCCGCACTATGATCCAGAAGCTGTCTTCAAGGTCTCTTTGGGAGATGATGGATTCGTCAACATCCCGCACACCAATGCTTATCCCTGCCTGACAGAACAGGCAGGCATCTTTGTCGCAGGAACCTCCGCAGGTCCCATGGACATTGTCGACAGCATCGTTATGTCAGGATCAGCCGCAGCAGAAGCAGCGGCCTATATTGAAGGGATCAAAGGATCTCCAAGCCCGAAAGAAAAAAGTGAGGATGTTTATGCCTAAGAAAGAAAACGAAGAAATCAAAATTGGCGTATACACCTGCTACTGCGGCGGGAACATCAGCGATGTTGTCGATTGCGAAGGTGTAGCTGAGCAGTTAGCCAAGTTTCCCAATGTGGTAGTCTCCCGGACAAACATGGCGATGTGCTCTGACGTCGGCCAATCAATGATCGAAGAAGACATCAAGGAAAAAGGCATCAACCGGGTGGTGATCGGTGCCTGTGCACCTTCCCTCCACGAACAGACTTTCCGAGGTACCGTGACCCGGGCTGGTCTTAACCCCTATCTCTATTACCATGTTGGTTTGCGGGAGCAGGACAGCTGGGTTCACAAGTGTGATTGTGACGGGGCATCAGTGAAAGCGGTCCGCTTGATGGCCACTGGCTTAGCAAAAGCCCAATTGTTAGATCCCCTGGCACCTATCGAGCTTTCCGCAGAGAAACATGCCCTGGTGATCGGGGGCGGCATCGCTGGACTGAAATCCGCCCTGGACATCGCCCGCCGCGGACTGCGGGTGACATTGATCGAGAAATCCCCTTTCCTGGGAGGAAGAGTCGCCCAACTGGATACGCTTTTCCCCAGCGGTGAAAATGCCCGGGAAACTGTTCACGAACTGATCGACAAGGTGGTGTCCCACCCCAACATTGTGGTCTATACGCAGGCTCAGGTGAAGAATGTCTCTGGATATGTGGGTGATTATCAGGTGGGCATATCACAGGATTCCCGCGGTGTGGACGATACCAACGCAGAAGAGCTCATGGCAGCCTGCCAGCAAAATGTGCCAGATGATTTCAATTACGGCTTGACAGAGCGGAAAGTGATTTACCGGGCCTACCCGGGATGTTTTCCACACACTCCTGCGGTGGATTGGGAGAATTATGATGGCAAACCCCTCACCGTTAACGGCCAAGAGATCACACTTGAGAATAAGACGGTAAGCATTCCGCTTCATGTGGGTGCGATTGTGGTTGCCACCGGATTTAATCCCTACCAACCCCGCAGAGGAGAATTTGGGTATGGCGAACTCCCGGAAGTAGTCACCCTGGCAGCTTTAATCCGCCATATCTCCCTGCTAAATGAAGGTGAAGAACTGACCTGGAATGGCCGACCGGTGAGAGATATCGCTATGGTGCACTGTGTGGGCTCCCGCGAGATCGAAGGTGTTCATGAGCCGCAGCCGGATGGGCAAGTCAACAATTACTGCTCCCGGGTCTGCTGCACAGCCACCCTGCATATGATCAACTCCCTCAAAGAGCGATTCCCCCACCTGAACATCTATGATCTTTATGAGGATATTCGCACTTATGGGCGAGGTCACGAGGAATACTACCATGAAGCTTTGGAGAACATGGTTCGCTTTTTACGGTTCCATGGGGATGACCGGCCCACAGTGGAAACAGCTGCGGCCGGGGATACTCATCCTGTGCTGGTAGAAATGCGGGATCATCTCACGTGCGGAGAAGAAGTGGAAATCCCGGTGGACCTGGTTGTACTGGCAGTCGCTATCATGCCCAGGGATATCGATGATCTAGTGAGAATGCTCAAGATCTCCCGTGGGAATGACCGCTTCCTGGCAGAAGTCCACCCCAAGCTGAGGCCGGTAGAGACAGCAGTTCCAGGGATCATCCTGGCTGGCACAGCCCAGGGACCAATGACGGTCCAGGAAAGCTGCGCGGCCGCCTCTGCCGCGGCAGCCAAGGTCTCTGCCCTGCTCAGTTCCGGTCAAGTTGAGCTGGAGCCTTTTGTGGCCCAGGTCGACCTGGAGAAATGCACTGGAACAGGAGATTGTGTCACGGTATGTGAATACGAAGATGCCATCGCGGTCAAGGAAATTGAATATGAAGGAGAAATGGTCTTAAAAGCTGCCGTTACCCCGGCCAATTGTACCGGCTGCGGCAATTGTGTCAGTGCCTGCCCCAATCAGGCAATCCAGGTACAGGGCTGGACCATCCCCCAATATGATGCCATGCTGGATGCCATTGCCTTAGATTTTAATGAATTGATGGAGGTTGCAGAATGAGTGATCGTGAAGCTGCAAAAAAACAAGCCCAATTGTTAAAGGAATTACGCAACGAGCATGAGGAGACAGTCGCCCGCACCCAGAGCCTCCTTAAAGAGCAAGGCAAAACTGAGCGTGACATTCTCAAAACCATCAAGGAAGGATCCAAGACCGTGCCAACCATTGCCTCTGAACTTGATCTGCCAACCGATCGTGTGTTGTGGTTCCTGACCGCACTCAAGAAATACGATCAGGTGCAGGAAGATGGCATGGACGGCGAATATGTCCTTTACAAGCGGAGAGAGGAGTAAAGTTATGGCCACACGAGTGGACCCTGGATTAATGTACGAACTCAAAGAATATGGGGCAGAAGACATCGAAAAATGTTTTAACTGCGGCAACTGCACAGCGATCTGCCCCCTGACCAACTCAGACCATCCCTTCCCCAGGGATATGATCCGCATGATCCAACTCGGATTAGGGGAAAGGTTGAAAGAAAGCGTTGATCCCTGGTTGTGTTATTACTGCGGGGACTGCTCCCTGACCTGCCCCAAAGAGGCTGAGCCCGGTGAGACCATGATGGCAACCCGCCGCTGGTTGACCGCCCAGTACGATTGGACCGGGTTAGCGGACAAGTTTTACACCTCAAAGCTGTGGGAATTCGGGTCAATCATATTGACAGCCATTTTTATCATTGTGCTGGCTGCCATTCTCCGAGGACCCATCGTCACCGATTCTGTACAGCTGAACACCTTTGCTCCTGTTGAACTGATGCATACAGCAGATTGGATCATGGCCGCGGGCCTGGTCTTCTTCATCGGTACCAACATCCTGCGCATGCATCATTACGTGATCCGCAAAGGGAGTCCGGTAAAAGTACCCCTGGCGGCATACATCACCGAAGCCTGGCATTTTATACTCCACCTCTTCACCCAGAAACGCTGGTCTGAATGCGCTGAAGATGAGCTAACCCAAGAGGAGAAAAACCACAAACGGCTGCCATGGATTAATCATATGCTGATGGCCAGTGGGTACGGACTGATGCTGGTGTTGATCATGATCTTCCTGCCCTGGTTTCAAACCGATATTGTCTATGCTTGGTACCATCCCCAAAGGTTACTTGGCTATTACGCGACAGCTGTGCTCTTATACGGTGTGATATCCGTGATCGTCGGCAGGATCAAGAAGCAGCGGCCCGTCCACAAGTTCTCGCATCCCAGCGATTGGATCTTTCCGGTTTTGCTGCTGATCGTCACAGTGACCGGCATCCTGCAGCACATCTTCCGCGTCAGCGGGCTGCCCCTGGCAACTTATTACACTTATGTGATCCACCTGGCTGCGGCATTCCCCATGCTGGTGCTGGAGGTGCCCTTTGGCAAATGGTCCCACTTATACTACAGACCACTGGCCATTTATTTCCAACAGGTAAAAGCAAGAGCTTTAGAACTAAGTCAGCGGCCCAAGGAGGAACTCATCCCCGCGCGCTAGGCTGCCCTGTTTCTCTGTCTAGTTTGATCCATGAAGAGGAGGTAGAGATGATCTCTCCAGAAAAGCTTCGTATGTATCAACTCTTCACAAAACAGACCTCAGAGATGCTGAAAGAGATCGCCAATCTGGCGGAAGAAATCCATTTTGAGGATGGACAACAGCTTTTTTTTGAAGGAGAAGTTGCCAACAGGCTTTATATCATTGAAGATGGTTCTGTGATGTTGACCATGAACCTCGGAAAAGGAGGTGAGCAGGAAGTATCCCAATTGAGTCCCCTCGGCAAAGGAGAAATTGTTGGCTGGAGCGCAATAGTTGAACCCCATGTTTACAAATTGGGTGGATACGCAGAGACAAGTTGCACGCTGATAGCACTGGAGGGAGATGAACTTCGCCAGCTATTCGAAGAAAATCCAATCTCTGGCTATCATTTCCTGAAAAAATTATCGGAGGTAATCGGCAACCGATTGATCAGTAAATGCTCCGAAGTCATGAGCATGCTCTCATAAATCACTTAGATCATAAAGGACCTAAGCATGAATGATGAATTTCAAACAGAGAAGATAGTAGTGGTACTCAATCATGACGACGAACAGAGCGTGATGTCAGCCCTGGTCATGAGTGCTGCGATCGCAGCTACTGGAGATGAGGTGCTGTTCTTCATTCAGCCCGGTGGGGCGAAGATCGTCAAGCAAGGCGCCCTTGAAAAGTATCAGAATCTAAAAGGACAACCGGACCCCATTGAACTATTTGATGCTATCCAGGTCCTTGACGGCAGAGTGATCCTCTGTGAACTCGGACTGCCGGTGTGGGACATGACCGAAGAGGATCTGGTTGAGGGCGTTGAAGTGATGATGGCATCCACCTTCCTGTTCGAAGCCGAAGGTGCAAAAATGACCTTCAGTTATTAATCTAACTTTCATAATAAGGAGATAACCTATGAGTGAAGCAAAACCTGATAAGACCCTCGATGTCTGCGGCAAAATCTGCCCCTATCCTGACATGAACACCATGACCACTTTGAAAAAGATGGAAAAAGGGGAAGTATTAGAAGTGCTACTGGATTATCCGCTTTCAGTTGAACGGATTCCCCGCAATCTCAAGAAACAGGGCCACAAGCTGATCACTTCTGAACAGCTGGATGGACCCAATCACCGCATGTTGATCGAAGCCCACGGGCTTAAATAATTTTTTTATCTATCAAGGAGAGAGAAATGGAAGCTGTAATGACTGGATTGTTTGTTGGACTTATCTTTGGATTTGTCCTCCAGCGAGGAAGGTTTTGTATGAATTCTGCCTTTCGGGACGCTATTCTGCTGAAGGACAATGTGCTGCTGAAAACCGTGTTTGCTGCCCTGCTGGTCGAGCTGGTGGGCTTCGCCATCATGGATGGCGCGGGAGCGATCGCGATCAACCCCAAACCACTCTGGTGGGGCGCGAACCTGCTGGGCAGCTTCATCTTTGGTGTGGGCATGGTGCTGGCTGGCGGCTGCGCCAGCGGAGTGACCTACCGGTTTGGAGAGGGCATGGTGGGGGCTATGACCGCTGTCTTGGGTTTGGCCGTCTTCGGATTTTTCACTGCTGGTGGGTTCTTGAAACCGTTCAAGGATTCCTTACAAACAGGGACCACGATCACCGCCGCAGATGGATCGGCACTCACCCTTCATGGCCTGCTGGGGTTGGATTACACCCTGGTGGCTCTGATCCTGTTTGCCATCGCCCTGGTGGTCTGGTTCCTCATAGGACGGAAAGAGGAATTTGAAGCTGATCCGGGCTGGGGCTGGTTGAACACCGGCATCCTGATTGGATTTATCGGCATCATTTCCTTCCCGCTGTCCGCTTCTGCCGGACGTAATTATCCCCTGGGCATCACCGCTGGCTGGATCAACATCCTGCAGGTGATCTTCAAAGGCGCCGCCTTCAACTGGTTGGGGCTGATGATCATTGGTGTCGTGGTTGGCGGATTGATCGCGGCTCTGATCTCCAAGGAATTCAAGTTCAGGGTTCCTAAACCCTTGATGCTGCTGCAAACCTTCATTGGCGGCGCTTTGATGGGATTTGGCGCTGTCACCTCTGGCGGCTGCAACATCGGCCACCTGTTGAGCGGTATCCCTCAGCTTTCCCTGGGGTCCATTCTGGCAGGACTTTCCATCGTTCTGGGTGCCTGGGCTGCATCGTACGTGATCTTTGTCCTCCCCCAGAAAAAAGGCTAGTAGAAAATAATCAACTTTAGGCCGGGATAGATCTTCAATCCCGGCCTATGCATATCCATCTCTGAAAGGAGAGTAGTAAATGAGCAAAATGGCTGTTGTTTGTAATGGGGACACCCCCGCCTCAATTATGCCAACATTGATTATGGCCAGCTCTGGCCTGGCTGTTGATAATGAGGTAGTGGTCTTTGTCTGTCCGGCAGGCGCCAGATGGATGCTTGAGGGTGAACTGGAAGAACTGGGAACCCCGAAAGGACTACCCAGCCCAGTAGGGCTGTTCAATGACATCCTGGATCTGGGTGGAGAAGTGATCCTGTGCGAGCTGGCATTGGAGAACAAGGGGATTGACCCCAAAGACCTGCGCGATGACCGCATCCAGATCACCAAAGCACCCCCCTTCTTGATGAAGATAGAGGATGCCAATATCACTTTCAGTTTCTAAATCCATCACAAGAAGGTTTAATAGAAAAAAAGAGGTCGATGGACCTCTTTTTTCTTTAAGCTGCCATAAGAACAGCTCAAATATCCTGGATGGTGTAGTTTAGATCTCCCCGGCCCGCCAGTTCGATGAGATCTTTATTGGAGGGATCATGGATAAAACTCCAGAATGCATCAGCGGGCCTGTTGGAACTATCCAGTTTTCTGCGTACCATGAAAATTTTCCGCACAAGATTCAACCCGTCGATCGGCACCTCCACCACATTGCCGCGCTCCAGGGCACAGGCAGCAGCCAGCTTGGACACAAAAGAAACCCCATACCCCGCCGCGACCGTTCGCACAATGGCTTCAGCATTTCCAATTTCCATGAAGGTGTTCAGATCCTCCAAACTAATATCATATTTTGCCAGTTCGGTGAGCACGATTTTCCGCGTGCCGGAAGTCGTTTCCCGCATCATGATCGACTCACCAAGCAGATCCTCCGGCTGAATGCTGGAGCGGGAGATCAAAGGATGATTATTGGGCACAATAAAAACAATCCGATCCTTGAAAAATTCCTGGATCTCGATCTCCTTACCAGGCAATTCATAACTGACGACTCCCAGATTGGCTTCCTTTTCCAGCAGGTTAGGCACCACACTGTTCGGGGTACACCTTAGAAGCTTGGTGCGGATATTGGGATGGCGAAGAGAAAAACGGGCTGCCAGCTGGGGAAGGACATACTTGCCAGCGGTTGTGCTGCAGGCGATCTGCAGATTCCCGGCAATGCCTTCTTTTAAGGATTCCATCATTTCCTGCATCTCAATCGAATCCCGCAGCATACGCCGCGCCCAGGGCAGCAAAAGCCGGCCTGCTTCCGTGAGTTTGATTGAGTTTCCCTCCCGCTCAAACAGAGTGACACCCAATTCCCCCTCAAGATTCTTAATATGGTGGCTCACTGTGGGCTGTGATAGATGAAGAATGCGGGCAGCTTCTGAAAAATTTAGATGAGTAGCTGCATGAATAAATGTCTCGATCCGGAGTAGATCTACCATAGTGATCTTCAACCTGTGTTTTATAATCTACCGTATCTTACCACACAGAGAAAATGTCAACTGCAGCTGAAAAATGGGACAAGAAGAATGAAAAAAGCAGACTTCCCATACTGAAGAAGCCTGCTTTTAGATTCACACGCAAGTAACTTAGGGCATGGCGTACTCAGCAACCGGGTATTCAGCGCTTACCCAGCCACCAAACCCGCCGCTCAGACTGGTCACGTTGCTGTAGCCGTAGCTTAGCAGCATTTCCATCACCATAGTGGAGCGGTGTCCACTGCCGCAGTAGACCACAATTTCGGCATCCTGATCAGCCGGCCACATATCCTTGCTGGCAACGAAGTCCTCGATTGCGATGTGGATCAGCTCCTGGTCAACAACAGCAATCACACCGTTCTCTTCCAGTTCACTGGCTTTGCGGACATCAATCAGGATCAGATCCGAGTTCTCACTCAAAGCGAGATTCAAGTCATCAGCTGATTTGACACCCCATTTGGTGCCTAAGCCTTCGACAGCGGTGAGGGCCGCATCTACCTTGGCTACAACACCGGCATCCGGCTGGGCTGCATCAAGAACAACTTCCTCTGGCATACCCTCAATAACCGGGTAACCATCCTCTGCCCAGGTCGGGAAACCAACCTTTAATGCCCGGACGTCTTCCCAGCCCATAGCGTGCAGGGCGGTCATGGCGATGGTTGCCCGCCAGCCGCCTTTGCAGTAAGTCACGATGGGAGTATCAAAAGAAGGCAGCAGGTCCACATTCTGGGCCAAAACATCCAGCGGGATGTGCGCGGACGCGCCATCGATATACCCCCCATCGGCCAATTCATCGGCTGTGCGCACGTCAAGCACAAAAGGAGGAGCATCGGTAGCCAATTCAGCCATCAGTTCATCTGCGGTCTTGACTGTATTATAGCCAACCATGGTTTCCAGCATCGCTGCATAATTGGCATCCAGGCCTGTAGTACCACCAGCTATCGGGAATCCACCAGCGACCCAACCGCTGAAACCACCGGCCAGGCTGGTTACATCTGCGTAACCATAATTGAAGAGCATGGCCATAGCCATGGTGGAACGGTGTCCACTGCCACAGTAGACCGCGATCGGAGCCTCCATATCGGCAGGCCAGGCTGCTCGCTCTGCTATCAAACTCTCAATCGGAATGTGAATCCAGTTAGGAGCTTCGATGTATCCTTTTTCATCCACTTCTTCCTGGCGTCGGACATCGATCACAACCAGGTCCGCGTTTTCAGCAACAGCCAGGTTGAGGTCATCAGCAGACAGGATCCCGTAATTGCTGCCATGATCCTTGATACCTATCAGGTACTCATCTGCGGCCAGCAGCAGGGATTCATCAACACCAGCGGTATTTAATGCTACAGCTTCTGGTAAACCTTCACTAACAGGAAAACCATCTTCTTTCCAGTCAGCAAAACCAACCTTCAGTGCGCGGACATCTTCGAAGCCCATGCCATACAGAGCGGTCATAGCAATGGTCGCCCGCCAACCGCCAGCGCAGTAGGTGACGATAGGTGTATCAAAGGAAGGCAGTAGATCCACATGCTGGGCGAGTTCGTTAAGGGGGATATGGGCTGCACCTTCAATATAACCACTCTCAGTCACTTCATCCAGGGACCGGACATCAAGGATAAAAGGCGGCATATCTTCAGCCATTTCTGTAATCAGGTCATCTGCTGTTTTAACAGCATAGTATCCCGTCATACCCTCCAGCATAGCGCTGTAGACAGCATCAAGCGCATCTGCTCCGGCCGCAGTGGCTTCAACTGGCGCTTCCGTGGGTTCTGGTTCATCCACAACCTCTTCAACTTCTGTGTCTTCCGGGGCTGGATCATCGACCACTGGTTCAGCTGCCCCCCCACAAGCGCTGAGCGCAAGGCTCACCAGGATGATCAAACTCAAAACAAAATGAAACTTCTTCATACAACTCTCCTTGAAAATATTTTTTGGATTTCTTTTAAATCTCCTCTTTAAGGTAAGGAGGGGATCACATCGACAATGACCTCACGATTCGCTTCCAATTCCTCGGGAGCGATCATGTCCGCAGTCAGGAAAATATCTGGATTGCCATGGCAATTGCTGCAGGATTCGGTCTGGGGTGTGTTGCGCTGAATATTATGCGGGGTTGTGTATACCCAGGTCTCTCGCCCACTGAAATTGGAAACCAGGCCAACTTCGTAATAATCGAAACTTGTGCTGGAAATGGGCACATGCCTGACCGGGACATACTCGTAAGGTCGAGCATAACTTTGCAGGGTGTTCTTTCCGATATAAAATCCAAGGTAGGATCCCTCAGTGGCAAATACCGGGTTGCCAGTCTCTTCACTGAGCGATACATGGCAGCCATCACAGCTCTTATAAGACACGGAGTGGCACACCTGGCAAGAAAGGGTACCTGAATGCTGTTCGTGCATCAAGATACCATCATTACCAGCCAGGACCGTCGCATGGCAGCTCTCACAGCTGGGTGATTGGAGCCCATCGTAGCGGTGATCAGGAGGCGGTGCTTGGCTGGCCTCCGGCCCTTGATGGCAATCCTGACAATTAGCCGGGGTACCATGCATCTCGTGACCCGTATGGCAATCCACACAAGTCATTCTGCCCTGGCGGAAATGTACATCCGCTTTCAGGTCTTCATGCTTTCCCAGGTACTCTTCACCAACTCGGCTTCCATGGCAAGCAGTACAGTTGTTGGTCATTGAGGGTTTGGCATTGAAGACATGGCCATCAATGAACCCTCCATCCACAGAGGTAGGCCGGCTGACATGGCAGTCGCCACAGGAGGCATGACAACTTGCACAATGGTTGCCAAACATCTCCTCAGCTGCAGGATGGTTCTCAGGCACACCTCGACTGGCAAGAACAGTCCAGTAACCATCTAAGGTCGCGTGCAGGCTGTTTTCCGTCGAGGCAACCAGGTTAGGATGGCATTCTCCACAGAATTGTTCCGGGTCATCACTGGGATAAGGGATCAAATCCGTATGAGCAGCATCCTTATCTGGCGATTGTTCTCCCTGGTGACATGCTTGACAGGAAATCTTCCCGTGAACGGTGTCCAGGAATGCTTCCTGATCGATCAAGGCTTTTTCCCAAGGCTCCAACGGAGCCACTTCTCCCCCTCAACCTTCACCAGAGCTTTCAGTCTCCACCAAAACAACTGGATCGGCTGTGTCTTTCAAAGCCTGTTGATCCGCATGGCAAACCAGACACTGATTGAGGTCTTCACTATCAACCACTTGTGCCTGGCCTTCCCCGGATGAGGTTTCAGATTCTTCTGACTCTGGCTCTGCAGGGACGAACTCCGGGGTGTCTTCCGGAGCAATGGTCTGGGTAGGCATCTGTTCCGTAACCACCGCCTGGCAGCTGACAGCTCCCAGGAGCAGCACTCCCCCCAGAATGATCAGGGTTGAATAATGGATCTTTGAGAAAGATTTTTGGATTGTTTTTGCCATGAGACTCACTTCTGATCCGCTTGTAATTTTTTTCACGCACCGGGATTATAACACATTGATAAGTAATTGCCATGTATAGTTGTAAGTTAGATAGCTTTTACTTATCGTTTTTTCTTATCAATAGGATAAGGAGAAGCTATGGTGAAAGGATCACATTGATAACAATTAATGATGAATTTGTGCTAACATTCACAAGTGAAGAATTGGCAGATTTAAACAAAAAAGAGGGTTCTACAAATGTTAAAAAAATATATCCCTGCTCTGGTTGCTGGACTGGTAGTTGGGTCTCTGGCGATGTCTTTATTTACTGGATTGGTTTACGCTTCACCCCCGGTTCAAAGTGATGATCCTCAAACTGAAGAATTAAGCGACACCGATTGTCGCGACTGTCATCTTGATGTGGCCGATAGATGGGCCAGCAGTCCCCATGCCCATGCCTATGATGATCCTGTCTTCCAACAGCAGTGGGTCGGACTCGGCAACCCAGAGTCTTGTTTGGCCTGCCATACAACCAATTATGTTGCTTCCAGCGGTGAATATGACGCTGAGGGGGTTTCCTGCATTGCCTGCCATGGCACAGCAACCCAAAATCACCCTCCAGAAATCGTCCCCACCAAAGCAGATACTGAATACTGTGGGACCTGCCATACAACCACACTGAGTGAATGGCGGAAAACAGGCCACGCCAGTGCTGATGTAGGCTGTATGGATTGCCACAACCCTCACAGCCAGGAATCGCTCTTCAAGAATCCAGACGATCTGTGCATCAACTGCCATCGGGAAGGTATGGGTGATTACTTGAACGATCTCCATGTCCAGAAAGATATTGGCTGCGTGGACTGCCATGCCCTGGTTATCCCACCCGAGGAACCCCCCGAAGATGGTATCGTTCCTACCGGGCACTCCTTTAGCATCTCCCCCCAAACCTGTGTTGCCTGCCACACCGATACCCTCCACGCTGGTTTCACTTTGCCCGGGTATGAGCATGGTGCTGCTGAGGCAAATGGATTTCAATCCTCAGACCAGGAAAGCGGCGAAGAAGTTGAAGGTGCCAAACCTCTTGAACAACCAGAGGCTGAATCTGAATTGAGTGTTACCCAGCAAATCCAAGCCCTGGAGACCGCTCTGGCGAGCAGCAGGGTCAGCAACCTTTTCCAGGGAGCTGTGATCGGTTTGGTCCTGGGCGGCAGCACAGCCTGGGTTGTGGGTCAGAACATCCGCCAGCAGCGTTCTGAGGAGGATGAAGTAGATGATCTCTAAAAAGACATCCAACGCTAAGAAGAATGGGCAGGGAAAACCCCTGTTATCCCGGAAGGACTTCTTCCAGATCGCCGGGGCAACTGGCGCGGCAGCTCTTTTCACTCAACTGATCACATCTGGTCCCCTCTCTCCAGATGCCATTCAGGGGATTGGCGGACGCTCCCATGCTGGTGAAGAAGGTGAATCCAAATACCGGTGGTGCATGGCGATTGACCTCAGCACCTGCATAGGCTGCCAATATTGTATCTGGGCCTGCCAGGCGACCAACGATGTGCCAGATGATGATATGCGCTGGAATATCGGTTTTCCGGAGAGAACAGAGAACGGCACAGATTTTTTCATGACCCGTCCTTGTTTGCACTGCGAAGAAGCTCCCTGCGTCAAAGTTTGCCCGGTCGGTGCAACCTGGAAGCGCAAAGATGGCATCGTGGCCATGGATTACAAACGCTGCATCGGCTGCCGGTATTGTGAGGTGGCCTGTCCTTACGATGTCCGTCGGTTTAACTGGGAAGCATCCGCCCCAAAAAAGAATCCTTATCAACCCACATGGGGATCCCCGGAAATTGAACGACGCTCCCGGGGGGTAGTGGAGAAATGCACTTTCTGCGATCACCGCATTGACCGGGGTCTGGCATTAGGATTGACACCTGGTGTTGACCGGGAGGCCACACCAGCCTGTGTGAATATCTGTCCAGTCAACGCTCGCATTTTTGGAGATCATAATGACCCGGACAGTCCCCTCTTTAAATTTGTGCGGGAAAATGAAACTTTCCGACTCCGGGAGGATTTTGGCACCGAACCAGCGGTCCACTATGTGCGTCCCGAAAAGGAGGATGCCTAAATGCTTAATTTCAATATCGCCATTCCCAAAGACCGCAGGGAACAGGCCTGGTGGATCTGGGTCGGGGTCCTGGGTGTTGTGCTTGCTGTAGGTGTATTTGGAGCCATCCGTGTCTTTGTTAAAGGTCTTCATGTGACTGGTCTATCCGATCAAGTCCCCTGGGGTCTTTGGATCACCCAGGACTTAAGCTCGATTGCCACTGGCGCGGGCGCTTTCACATTTTCTGCCATCGTTTATTTGTTCAGGATCAAAAAATATCAACCCATCGCCAGGGCGGCTGTTTTTGTGGGTTTCCTGGGATATTCGTCAGCCATGTTAGCGTTGGCCATGGACATCGGTCGGCCAGACAGATTCTGGCACCCCCTGGTATATTGGAATGTGCATTCCGTGCTCTGGGAGATCACCTGGTGTGTGATCCTGTATTCAACTGTGTTGGTGCTGGAGTTCTTACCGATCTTCTTTGAGAGCAAATATTTCGACCGCTGGCCTCAGATTCGTAAATATGGAGACTTGATCCACAAAGCCTCCCCGGTATTTGCTGCCATTGGTCTGGGTCTTTCTCTCCTTCATCAATCCTCCCTGGGAGCCACCTATGGAGTGCTCTCGGGGCGGGCTATCTGGTACAAACCCTCCCTGCCAGTGATGTTCATTCTCTCGGCAATTGCCGGGGGTATTTCCATGACCCTCTTGCTGACCATGCTGGTCAGCAAACTCAATCAGCGCCAGATCATCAGCCGGGAATTGCAATCGGACATCTCCCGTTTCGCAGGGTATGCGCTGCTGGCATATCTGTACTTGAAGATCTGGGACTGGGCTGCTACATCCTACTACAGCCAATCACCAGGAACGACACAGGCCTTGGCTTTACTGCAATCCACCACCCCCTACACCCAGACATTCTGGTGGATTGAAATTGTTCTGGGAGGAGTTGTTCCAGCAATCATTCTCCTCAGCAACCAATTAAGAAAAAACGACAGGTACACCATGTTCGCTCTGGCTGCAATCATCGTCGGTGTCACGGTCAATCGCTGGAATGTGACCCTTTCCGGTCTGATTGCCCCACCCCAATGGTCGCCTGGTGTCATAGGCAGGATCTTCTCAGCTTCTTATCTACCCACCTGGAATGAGATCATTGTTTCCCTGGGAATCATCGCCTATGCCTTGCTGGCTTTCAGTTTTGGTGTCAGGTATCTACCCATCTTTCCCAAGGATGAACAATCCGCTCATTAAAACAGCTAAACTATGTGTTGAAGTAAAAGCGCTTCAATCCAGAATAGAAGCGCTTTTTTCATACCTAGAAAAGCTGCGGAAAGCAAAATCTGATCTCAGGCAGCTAGTAAGGATTTATTAGGGTTATAATAATGATTGTCAATAATCTATCCGCTCGATTATCAGAAAAAAATATGCTAGATGCCCACCAGCTAAACATCTTTTTAGTCGCTGCAGAAACCCTGAATTTCACCCAGGCAGCGGAACGCCTGCACATGAGTCAACCCAGTATCAGCCAGCATATTAGGTCCCTGGAACAGCATTTCGATGAAGAGCTTTTTATCCGGCAGGGTCGTTCGTTGATCCTTTCTGATGCTGGCCGCGTGCTTATCCCACTTGCTGAACAATTTGTCAAACAGAGCACCCGCATTAATGAGGCGATGTCCTCCCTCAAAGGACATATTAAGGGTCGGATCAATATTGGCTGCAATGCGCTTTCCGGTAGATATATCCTGCCTACCTACTTTGCTGAATTCCATTACACCTATCCGGAAGTCACCATCAGCTGTCAAACCGATTTGTGTGACTCACCGATCGAAGACCTTCGCAATGGCAATCTGCACTTTCTGTTCACCAACCAGGGAAAAGCCTCCGAGCCCTGCTTTGAAGTTGAAGAATTACTCCAGGAGGAGATCGTACTCATCACTCCCCCTGACCACCCCTGGGCAAAACGGGAAGAGATCGAGCTTGAAGAACTCCTGAGTGAGAAATTTATTTTACCGGCTGAAAACACGGATATCTACTTCCAAGTAAATGCTGCGCTGGCGAGGAAAAATTACTCTCTACTGCAGTTGGATTCCTTCCTGACTCTCAGCAATGCCGAAGCCATTGCCCTTTCCGTCCAAAAGGGGCTGGGATTGAGCTTCAACTCAAAAACCATTGCCTCCACGATCAGTGAGGTTGCCAGCGTACCGATCAAAGGCTTAAAGATTTTCCAAAAGCTGGTCATTGTTCGCGACCACACCCAGCTGACCACAGCCGCCCGGGACGCGTTCTGGGAATACATCATCACTGCTGGTCAAGAGATCCAGCAGCTTGTGCAGAAAGCATAATCAAGATCAGTTCTTTCATTCCCCAGCAACCACATTCCACCCCACAGGAACTTCATTCTCCCCCGCAATGTCACATGGGGGGGTTATGTTTGTGACATTTGTCACCTGCTCACCCCCCCTAGCATGTTATAATCTTCACAATTAAAGATATGCTCATATGCGCATAACCCAAAATGAATGCTAGCGACCTCCCACAACAAATCAACGATCTCCACGCCAGAATCTGCTCAGCAATCTCTGACCCCCACCGCATTCTGTTGCTATACGCAATCGCAGAAGAGACTCGCAATGTCAACAACTTGGCTGAAGCGGTTGGGATCAGCCAATCGGCAGCTTCGCGGCACCTGAAAGTGCTTCGAGAACGGGGAATGATTCAATCCCAACGCGATGGATCCCAGGTGCTTTATACCCTGACAGATCAACGCTACCTAGATGCACTCGATTTATTGCGCGAGGTGATGCTCGATCAAATGGCCCAGCAAGCCAATCTGATCAATCAAACCCAAGAGATGGAAAAAGGATAGCGTATGAAAGCTTCCAATTATAGCTGGTTGTTTGGTATTGTCCTGATCGCCGGCATCATCATCATTCCGCTGGTGATCTTCTTACCAGGCAGTGACAATTCCATCAACGACGATCCCTGGGATAACGTCCCCCTCAGAATTCCTCATACAGACCACTCGGATATCATCCAGGGCCCTTTTGAAACTGGCACGGACGTCACCCTGGCTTGTCTGGAATGCCACGAGGACGCAGCCCAGGAAGTGATGGGAACAGCTCACTGGACCTGGGAGAGCCAGCCTTATCAGCTGGAAGGCCGGGAAAGCACCGTCACCGTAGGGAAAAAGAATGCCATCAACAACTTTTGTATTGGTATCCAGGGCAACTGGCCTGGTTGCACATCCTGTCACGCGGGCTACGGCTGGGAAGACGCCAATTATGATTTCAGCCAGGAACAGAATGTGGATTGCCTGGTATGCCACGATAACACGGGCACCTATGTCAAAGGGGTTGCCGGTCAGCCGGTTGAGGGCGTGGATCTGCTGGAAGTTGCCCGCAGTGTAGCTGAACCCACCCGTGAGAACTGCGGCAGTTGCCACTTCAAAGGCGGCGGCGGTAACGCAGTCAAGCATGGAGATCTGGATGAAACCCTGTACTTCCCACCCGCCAACGTGGATATTCACATGGGCCAGCATGACTTTTTGTGCACCGACTGCCATCAAACAGAAGACCACAACATCATGGGACGCTCGATCTCTGTCAGCCTGGACAACACCAACCAGATCTACTGCACGGACTGCCACACAAAGGACCTCCATGAGGACGATCGGGTCAACGCCCATGTTGATTCAGTAGCCTGTCAGTCCTGCCACATCCCAAATGCCGCTACCCGGGATGCAACCAAGATGTTCTGGGATTGGTCAACGGCCGGAAGTGACGAGATCGAAGAATCCCTGCATACCTATCTGAAGATCAAAGGTAGTTTTGTTTACGAAGCCAATTTCACACCGGTCTATCGCTGGTATAACGGTGAGGTCGCTGAACGTTATTTACTGGGTGATACAATCGACCCTGATTCCATTGTCTCCATCAACCTGCCAGGCGGCAGCATTGAGGATCCTTCTGCTTTGATCTTCCCCTTCAAAGTCCACCTGGCCAAACAACCCTACGACACCGTGAACAAGATCCTCCTGCAGCCCAAGACTTATGGTGAAGGAGGTTTCTGGACAGAGTTTGACTGGGACCTTGCCCTCCAGCTGGGATCGGACATCACCGGTTTGGATTACAGCGGAGAATACGGATTCACCGAAACAGAAATGTTTTGGCCGACAACCCACATGGTCACGGCAGCTTCTCAAGCTTTGACCTGTGACCAATGCCATGGCCCGGAGGGTAGAATGGATTGGGAAGCCCTGGGCTACTACGGCGATCCGATTGATTGGGGTGGCAGGTTCCAAACCAACAGTTATCAACCATAGAAAGGACTGCTGTCATGGAAAAAATTTCTCGCCTAAACAAAGGGTCTAGGCTGCTCCTGGTTTCTGGTTTATTCCTGGTTTTGATCTCCGGAGCAGCACTGATCAGCCAGCGGATTGCCTCCGCGCGAGAAAACAGCACAGAAATCGTTCAAGTTTCTCCAATCCATCCCGGCTTTCCTTTCCTGGATGAACAGGGTGTCAATGTGCTTGAATCCGGCAATCCGGTTTCCACCATGAACACTTGCGGCGCCTGCCATGACACCGCGTTCATTGCACAACACAGCTATCATGTCAGCGTCGGTTTTAACAACCTGACCGAACCAGGCGCAACAATCACTGAAAGGCCCTGGGATATTTCTCCTGGTGTGTTTGGCTCCTGGAACGCAATCGAGTACCGCTACCTATCCCCCCAGGGAGATGCCCGGATCGATCTCGCCACGCCAGATTGGATCCGCCTCTACGGCCAGCGGCACGTGGGCGGAGGACCAGCTATGTATGGAGTGAATGGACAGCTGCTCACTGACCTGCCCTATTCCTCTGACAGCCTGGAAACCAACACGCTTGACCCGCTGTCAGGAGAGCTCGAACCCTGGAATTGGCAGGAATCAGGCCTGGTTGAGATGAACTGCTTCCTGTGCCATATCCCTGACCCAAATAATGATGCCCGGACAGCAGCCCTGACCTCAGGGCAATTTCAATGGGCAAATACAGCCACTCTGCTGGGATCAACAATAATCTCAGCCAAAGGAGACACTTACACCTGGAACCCTGAAGTTTTTATTGACGATCAGGAAATCGACCCAGCAGTGCTCAAAATCCAGGATCCCACCAACCTCAATTGTGGTTACTGCCACGGCCTGGTGCATGACAATGTGGAAGACCCCCTGGTCACCCTGGGCTGTTCACCAGAACGGTGGAGCACCATCACCACCGGGCAAATCATCTCACCCCAAAAAATGGCTGATTCCGGCATGAATTTGGCAGATAAACAAACCCTGGACCGATCCTGGGATGTGCACGCAGAACGGCTTCTGAATTGTGTCGACTGCCATTATTCAATTAACAATCCGCTGTATTACCAGGAATCGGAAGACACCAAACCGGACCACCTGCTGTTTGATCCTCGCCGGGTGGAAATCGGCGATTACCTTGAGAAGCCGCTGCATCAATTTGCCCGGGGAAACAGCGCACAAAGCCTGGTCGCACCCGAACTCAACTACACCATGCGCACCTGCGAATCCTGCCATGCTGCAGAACGCACCCATTCCTGGCTTCCCTATCTGGACAGCCACCTGGCAGCCCTCAGCTGTGAGAGCTGCCATATTCCCCAGCTCTACTCTTCAGCCAACATGGTCCATGACTGGACCGTCCTGCTCCAGGATCAAACCCCGCGCAAGGAATGCCGGGGAACTGAAGGGGATGAGGACACCATGGGCACGCTGCTGGTAGGATACGAACCGGTCTTAATCCCCAGTCCTGTCAGGAATGGGGATATGAAACTTGCCCCGCATAATCTGATCACCACCTGGTACTGGGTCTACGGGGATCCGCCCCGCCCGGTTCCTTTCTACGATTTACAACAAGCCTACTTTGAGAATGGGGACTATCATCCTGGAATTTTCCTCCGCTTCGATCAAAACGGAGATGGCGCCCTGAGCAAAGAAGAAATGGTGATCGACACAGCAGCCAAAGAGGAATTCGTTAGAGACCGGCTGATCCGTTTGGGTTTATCCAACCCCCGTATCAGCGCGGAAATTCAACCCTACAGCATCAACCATGATGTTGCCAGCGCGGATTGGGCCCTGGATGATTGCACAGCCTGCCATGGCGAAAATTCCCGCATCACCCAGCCTATCAAGCTGGCTTCAGCCGCACCGGGAGGCATTCTACCGTCATTTGTGGCTGGCACAGAACGGACGCTCAGCGGTGACATCACAGCAGAGGAAGATGGATCGGTGGTTTATTATCCCGGCCCAGCAACTCAAAATCTGTATATTTTCGGTCACACAAACTTAGCCTGGTTAGACTGGATCGGCCTGGGCTTATTTGCTTCCGTTTTTTTGGGTGTGGTCGCCCACGGCGGCCTCAGATTCTATTTTGCATCCCAGCGGGAAGAACCCCAAAAGGCGGTTGAAAGAGTCTATATGTACGGCTCCTATGAACGTCTCTGGCATTGGCTGCAAACAGCTGCCATTGTGCTGCTCCTGGTTACCGGTCTGGTGATTCACAGGCCGGATACTTTCAGCTTCATTGATTTTAACAACATGGTGCTGGTTCACAACATCGTAGCCGCCATCCTGGGCGTGAATGCCTTTTTAGCTCTCTTTTACCACCTGGCGAGCGGAGAAATCAAACAATACATTCCCAAGCCCAAGGGGTTTTTTGATCGGACTATCACGCAGGCCATCTACTACCTGAAAGGAATTTTCAAAGGAGACCATCATCCTTTCGAGAAGACACCGGAAAAGAAACTCAACCCCCTCCAGCAGGTGACTTATTTTGGATTATTGAATGTACTCCTTCCCCTGCAGGGAATAACCGGAACCTTAATGTGGGGACTTCAACGCTGGCCTGCTTTAGCCAATGCTCTGGGAGGACTGCCGGTCCTTGCCCCAATCCACACCATCCTGGCCTGGTTGTTCGCTTCATTCATTGTCCTCCATGTTTATCTGACAACTACCGGACATACCGCTGTCTCCAGCATGGAGGCCATGATCACCGGCTGGGAACAGATAGAGAAATAACCACCCATTTTTAGACAAGAGTGACCCTATGGAAAAAAACACAAATACTGCCCCAAAGAAGTTTCAAATGAAAAACCTCTTCAACAAGCCTTCTCAACCCTATGCAAATCCATACCTGGGGGGCGTTTTGTTGGGGTTGGTGCTTTTTGCCTCCTACTTCATCACCGGGAATGGCCTGGGGGCGTCCGGGGGATTAAGCCGCTATGCGGCTTTTATCGAAGATCTCATAGCCCCGGGGCATATTGACCAGGTGCCCTACTTGATCGCCATGGCTGGAGGACAGCGAAATCCGCTGGACAGCTGGATTGTGGTCGTTACCACCGGTGTACTGATTGGCGGGTTCACTTCCGGGATCATCCACGGCAGGACAAAATTCGAAACCCACAAAGGCCCCAATATCTCCAACCAGACCCGGTGGCTGTTCGCTTTCATCGGCGGGATCCTTTTCGCCTACGGCGCACGCTTAGCCCGGGGATGCACTTCCGGGCAGGCCCTATCCGGCGGAGCTACCCTTTCAGCTGGGAGTTGGGTGGTGATGTTTTCCATCTTCGGTGGAGCTTACGCGCTGGCCTATTTTGTAAGAAGACTCTGGAATTAGAGGAGAGATCCATGATACCTTTTCCCCTCCACCTCGAATCCTTGCTTGGCAAACCGCTTATGTACCTGGTATTTCTGCTGATCGGTTTCCTGTTTGGCTATGTGCTCGAAATCTCAGGCTTCAATCACTCCCCCTCGCTGGCTTCCCAGTTCTATTTTAAGGACCTGCGGGTCTTCAAGGTGTTCTTCACAGCAATCGTTGTTGGCATGCTGTTGATCTTTGGCAGCTCTGCGATTGGCTTGCTGGACTTCAACCTGATCTGGGTCAATCCCACCTATCTCTGGTCTGGGATCGTAGGCGGGTTGATCATGGGTGTGGGCTTTATCCTGGGAGGTTTTTGCCCTGGCACTTCTCTGGTTGCGCTGGCAACACTCAAAATCGACGGGGTCTTTTTTGTGCTGGGCAGTTTGGTGGGCGTGTTTCTCTTTGGAGAGACAGTGGACAATTACCGTTACTTTTTCAATGGCAGTTATTTCGGCCGCTTGACGCTGATGGACGTTTTCAATATCCCGGCTGGGATTGTCATCATCCTGGTTACCTTGATGGCTGTGTTCATGCTCTGGGGTGGTGAACAGCTGGAAAGGATCTACGGCAAAAAAGACCCCGCGAAAGCGCCTAAAGCCCGTTATTACGGAGCGGGCATCCTGGTGCTGGTTGCTGTCAGCATCGCCATCATCGGTCAGCCAACCACAGCGGACCGCTGGTCCCGGTTAGCACCTATCCGACAGCAAGCGATAGAGAATCGAGAGATGTATATCCATCCCGGCGAGCTGTTAGATACTTTCCACAATCACCGGCTGAACCTGGTGATGCTGGATGTCCGCAGCGAGGCGGATTACAACCTTTTCCACCTGCTGGATGCCGTGCACATGCCCCCGGAAGAGGTCCCGGGAGCGATCGATGACCTGATTGCCATGCCAGCCAACACAGTATATGTCGTGATGAGCAACGATGAAACGGCAGCCACGGAAACCTGGAAGGTCTTAACTGCGGAAGCGGTTCCCAATGTCTACATCCTCAGCGGTGGGATCAACAATTGGTTGGACACCTTTTCCACTGTGCTTGAGGAAGAAGTCTGCGGAGAAGCCATCAATGCTGATGAGGATCAGCTCCAGTATGAGTTCGATGCCGCCCTGGGCTCTAATTGCCCTGCAGCTTATCCCGATCATGATCAATACCACTTCGAATATGAGGCAAAGATCAAACTGGACATTAAACGGGCGCCAGTGGGTGGCGGCTGCGGATAAGTGGCCCCCTAAAAGACGAAAACCCTCTCACTCAGAGAGGGTTTTTTTTCATCACCCCATCATGATTCCAGAAGGGCGTCAATTTCTCCCCGGATGGCATTAAGATCCTCCAATCCCAGATAGACAATCGCATACCGGATGTAAGCAACCAGATCCATCTCTTTTAAGCCTGCAATCACCATATCGCCAACTACACGCGATGTAACCTCGATTTCCCCCATGGCTTGCAGGTCAGACTCCACATCACCAACCAGCCGGTCAATATCTGCGGCAGAAACCGGCCGTTTATCACAGGCAATCTGGATACCACGGGTTAGCTTATGACGATTGAACTCCTCCCGGGTCCCATCCTGCTTGATGATCAGGGGCGTATCCAGAATAGCTCGCTCATAGGTGCTGAAACGCTGCTCACAGTTCAGGCATAAACGCCGTCGCCGGGTACCTCCCCGTCTATCATGGGATGTATCCAGGACCCTGGATTCTTGATCTTTGCAGTAGGGACATTTCATGATCTTCCTCCGGCGTTGTCCGATGCCCAACTAGAATGGATTTTAACATAGATAAAAGCCTCTCAGGACCAAAAACCGGGCTTTCAAGCTTCCCAGTGACCTTTAAAGCGTTCTCCTGCTGATTAATCAGCAGGAGAACATGACCAGACAACATCCATCCCTACCAGGAGGAGGCCGGTTTAGGGTGGATATCCCCCCTTCATAAACACCAGGGGAGTTTTATGACCCTGAAGGTTTATCACAGGTAATGCACCTTATGGTTATCGATTGCGGCTGCGGTTCCGCAAAAATGTTGGTATGTCCAGATTCTCAGTGTTAACAGATCGAGGGACGAACTCAACTTCCTGGACCTCCTGTCCAGCTTCCCGGGTTCCAGCTTCCGCCTGACCGCGGCGGACGGTGCGCGTCATGATATTGGTGGGCATGCCAGTCTTTTCAAATCCAGTCGCAATCACAGTAATCCTGAATTTATCGTCCATGCTGGGATCGACCACAGCACCGAAGATCAAGTTCACATCTGGGTGAGCCGTTTCTTTGATGATTGCGGCGGCTTCATTGACCTCAAACAAAGCCAGGTCAGTTCCTCCGGTGACGTTAAAGAGGATTCCCCGAGCGCCATCTATGGTGATATCCAGCAGATCGCTGGACATGGCTTGTTCTGCTGCCTGGATGGCCCGGTCTTCACCACTGGCTTCTCCGACTGCCATCAAGGCTGCGCCGCCTTCTGACATGATGGAGCGCACATCTGCAAAGTCAAGGTTGATCAAACCAGGCACAGTGATCAGCTCGGAAATCCCCTGGATGCCCTGGCGGAGCACATCATCAGCCACCATAAAAGCTTCATGCAAACTGGCTCTTTTATCAACAATCTGCAGCAGGCGATCATTAGGAATGACAATCAAAGTATCCACCTGCTCTTTGAGCAGTGTGATGCCCTCATCAGCTGTCTTCACCCGCTGGGTGCCCTCGAAGGTAAAGGGGCGGGTGACCACGCCAATGGTCAAAGCCCCGATCTCGCGGGCTGCCTGGGCCACAATGGGAGAAGCACCAGTTCCGGTACCTCCGCCAATGCCGGCAGTGATGAATACCATATCAGCGCCTTTGAGCACGCTGTAGATATCATCCGCAGATTCCTCAGCGGATCCTCTGCCAACGGTAGGATCACCACCAGACCCTAAGCCGCGGGTTAATTTATCTCCCACACGAACCTGGATAGGAGCCTTGGAGCGCAAAAGCGCCTGGGCATCCGTGTTGACAGCGATAAACTCAACACCGGTCAGACCAGCCTCGATCATCCGGTCGACAGCGTTGCAGCCACCGCCGCCAACACCGACAACTTTTATCCTGGCAAATGATTCTGTTTCTTTGATGGGTTCCATAGTTATCTCCTCTGTACTAAATTTCCTGCTGTTGTTTGGTCATCGGCTAAGGCAATAATCGCCTCAGGAAATTAACAATATTGTTCCAACTCACAGACTCCTGATGGATCTGCTTTCGATAATTATCCTTTTCATAAGATATCGTATTCATCAACACCGTCCATTCTAAAAGTCCAACACTGGTTGAAAATGCCGGGTTATGCAGTTGATCGGTCATCCCCAGTAAATTCTCTGGCTGGGCGACCCGCACCGGGCAGTTTAACATCCGCCGGGCCAGTTTTCTGATCCCGGGCAGAGCACTTGTGCCCCCGGTCAACACCATCCCGGCCGGCAGCAGGCCGTCATAACCTGAGCGTTTGATCTCCTGGATGACATAGCTGAATAATTCTTCCACTCTGGCCTCAATGATCAACGCCAGATCGCTTCGGTTGTATTCCTTTAGGGCTTCATCACCAAAAGGCCTGATCTGGAAGACCTCTTCTTCATCCACCTCGGACCGGATGGCGTAACCGTGCTCTATCTTAACTTTTTCCGCCTGCTCCAGGGAGAGGCTCAGCCCGTGGGTGATGTCTGAAGTGATCAAATTGCCGCCAATACCCATCACCATGGTGTGCCAAACATCCCCGTTGATATAGATCGCCAGATCTGTCGTCCCTCCCCCGATATCACAGACCACAACACCCATTTCCTTTTCAGTATCCGTCAGTACCGATTCTGCAGAAGCCAGAGGGTTGAGCACAAAAGCTTCTACCTGGGCTCCTGCGGCGTTGACACACTGCTCCAGGTTATCGAGCGAGGTTGAAGCAGCGGTGATGATGTGGGCTTCAACTTCCAGGCGGTAGCCGTGCATGCCGATCGGTTTATGAATGCCATCCTGTCCATCCACAGTAAAGCCGCGCTGGATGACATGGACGATATCCCGATTGTGCGGGATAGAGACCGCCTTGGCTGAATCCAGGGCCCGGAAAACATCATGCTGATCGATCACACCACCCGTGACACCGCTGGCTCCCTTGCTGTTGATAGAAGACACATGGGATCCAGCCAGGCTGACCTGGGCCTGGGTGATTTCCAATCCGGATGTGCGCTCTGCTTTGTCAATCGAGCGCTTGATAGCTCTACCGGCAGACTCGATATCGACCACCACGCCTTTTCGCAATCCTCGAGCAGGTTCTATGCCCACCCCAAGGATGCGGAATTTATTATTCGCTTCCACCCGGGCAACCAGGGTGCAAATTTTTGTGGTCCCTACATCAATACCAACGATGATCGGTGCTTCCAGCGTACTCATTGTTCCATCCTGAAGTAAGGCGAATCAACATACTCAACATTGATTACCCGGGGCGAAATTCGCTTCCCTTCTAAATACTCAACCAGCGCCGTGTAAATTTTCATCTTTTGATGAGCATCATCATCATTGAACCCAAAATAAACTACCCATCCCCGGCTGTCCTGCCAACCCAAACCATGCTCCAGGTCAAATACCAGCTCCACATCCTGGGAGAGATAAGTTTTTAAAATCGCTACTGTATCCACAATCCGGGGATCCACAAACCTGTTTTTTATTGTGGGAGGCAGCACGGCGGAATTCACCTGGATCAAATTCACATCCTGGTGATGAGGTTCGAAGGCAACTCCATTTTGGTCCACCCAGCGCACATGTCCATCCCAATTCCAGGCCAGGACTGGCATTCTCTCTTCCAGGGAAATCAAAACGCCAGCTGGCCAGCTGATCTCCACGGAAACATTGGATAACCCAGGATATGTCAGGGAAAGATCCTCCTTGACCAATTCGGGATTGACAAAGAAGATCGAAGTCCCGGTAATATTGATGGCCTGGGAGATTTCGCTCTCATTGAAGTAAACCAATCCCTGAACATCAATGCCTTTGACCGTAAAGAAGCTGGCCTGAGTGAGCATAATCAAGCCAACCAATAAGCTGACAGCCAGCAATCCTGAGAGGAAACGCCACTTATTGCCCACAGCAGGTACAGCGGGTAAACGGATCTCTGCCCCGGTCGCGGAAAGAGGCACATCCACCCTGCGCCGCGGCAGCGGCCGGTTGTCCACAGCTGTTGAATCAGCCCCCAATCCCGAACGAGATTGGACAGGCGGCATTTTACGGGAAGAAACAGCTGCAAAATCCCGGCGGTTGGGCTGGGTTTTTCCGCTCTTCTTATTACCTGCTGTGCGTGGGTCAATCACTACATCCATTGCTTTCCTTAATCCTTAAACGAATACTTGCGGATGATATTGTCTTTCTCCTCTTTTCTCTCCAATGCTAATTGGATCAACTCATCAATCAGTTCCCCATAATGCAATCCGCTGGCTTCCCATAATTTCGGATACATGCTGATGGGTGTAAAACCGGGGATGGTGTTGACCTCATTGATGAAAATCTCCCCGGTCTCTTTCTCTAGCAGAAAGTCCGCCCGCGCCATCCCAGCACAATCTATGGCTTGGTAAGCCCGCAGGGCATATTCCTGGATGCGTTCTACTTGCTCCGGGCTGAGTTTAGCGGGTATGATCAACTCAGAGCTGTCATCGTGGTATTTCGCCTCGTAGGAATAGAATTCCGCTGTCGGGCGGATCTCACCTGGTACGGACACCCTTGGTGTCTGATTTCCCAGCACACTGAGTTCGATTTCCCGGGCATTGATTCCTTTCTCTACCAGCACCCTGCGGTCATAGCGGGCTGCATCCTGGATGCCTGCAGCGGTTTCTTCAATATCACTGCACTTGTGCACCCCTACCGAAGAGCCCATATTGGCGGGTTTGACAAAGACCGGGAACTCTCCAAAATCAAGGACCTGCCCAAGCACGCTTTCCATATTCTCCACATCCGAAGCCTGGAAGAGCAGGGAGGGAACAACTGGAATCTGGTTAGCGATCATGACATCCTTGAACAGGGCTTTATCCATACCCACAGCCGAACCCAGTACCCCAGCGCCAACATAAGCCAGGTCATTCAATTCAAATAAGCCCTGCATGGTGCCATCCTCCCCAAAGGACCCATGTAAGACCGGGAAAATCACATCCAGCTTCCTGAAGAGTTCTAAGATCTCATTCCCATTTTTCTTCTCTAAAGCATAGACCTCGGGCCGGGAAGGCACTGGCAGCATCACTGCAGGTGTAAGGTCGGCCAGGTTCCTGTCAGACAAAGCCTCCAGCACATCATCCCCGATCAGCCAGTCACCATCTTCCGTGATCCCAATTTGGGTGATTTGATACTTCTCACGATCAAGCGTTTCCAGCACAGATCGCGCAGAAACCAGGGATACTGCATGCTCCCCGGATCTTCCCCCAAACAAAACTCCCAATCGAATCTTTTTGGCCATCAACTTTCCTTATTCCAATCGCCAATGAACTGAATTTCTGGCTCCAGCTCAATGGCAAATTTCTCATTAACTTTGTCCCGAACCAATGCCAGCATCCCAGCCACATCCTGGGCGGTCGCATCTCCGTGATTGATGAAGAAGTTCGCATGCTGCTGGCTGATCTCCACATCGCCTATTCTGGCTCCCTTCAAACCTGCTTTTTCGATCAAGCGGCCTGAATAATCATCGGGAGGATTTTTGAACATACTGCCCAGGCTTGGTCCTCCCGGCTGGGAAGATTGGCGTTTGGTGGCGATGTCAGAGATCTTCCCTTTCACCTCCTGCGGTGTGCTGCGTTCCAGTTCAAAGGTAGCGCTGAGCACAACCGCTGGCTTCAAACCAGCTTTGATCACACTTGTCCGGTAATCATAGCCAAATTGATCCACCGACCACTCTGCTCGCTGAATCCTGTCCTCTATAGGATGCAAGATTTCTGCCAGAAGCAGATTTTCAGCGGTATCCGCTCCAAATGCCCCGGCATTGTTGACCACTGCCCCACCGACCGTGCCAGGGATGCCAGAAGCCCACTCCAGCCCCGACCAGCCTTTTGCGCCAGTTCGGCGGGAGAGGCCCCCAAAACTGGCCCCGGATTCCGCCCACAATAGCGGAGCCTGCCCGGGTTGATCGATAAACTCCACTTTCTTGGCCTCATTGATGAGGACCACCTCTCTTATCCCGGCATCACTGATCAACACATTCGACCCGCTGCCCAGTAAAATGAAGGGCATCTTTTCATCCCACAAGAAGCGGACTGCGCTTTCCAGATCATCAGCGCTGGTCACAGTCACCAGAAAGTCAGCTGGACCGCCAACTTTGATCACTGAGTAGTCCCTCATCAGCTCCTCAGTCCGCAGCCGCTCACCAAAGAACGACTGTAAAGCTTGGACTTGGGAAGGGTTGATCACCGGTGTGCCCATTTCAATATCCTTAGAGATCCTTTATTCGATCAACAACCTTATTGACCACTGCTGTTGAGATCTCCTTGCCAGTTCCCAGCAGCTGGTTCAATTCATCCTGCAGCTGCAGGTCTTCCTGAACCACCCAATCAAATTGATCTCTGGACTCAAATGCCACATCCATCATCTGGTCAGCATCGTCGGTATAGTATTTAGCATCCATGATTCATCTCCTCACTTCCCCTTAATCCGATTCAATAAGGTCTTCTCAACTCGATCATTGATCTCAATCGCGTCTCCAGCTGTGAATACCAACACCATGTCCCCTGCTGTTAATTCGCTTTCCAGATACGCGGCAGCCTGGTCGATCACAGGCAGGTGGATCACATGATCGTGCTGGACAGCGTTGACCAGGTCCTCGATCTGGAAATCATCCGGTTTTTCCTCCCGAGCTTCATAGACATCCAGGATCAGAACTTGATCCGCATTCCAGAAGCACTCTGTAAATTCCTTGAACAGGGTAGTTGTCCTGGAGTAGGTGTGCGGCTGCCATACAGCCCTGATAAAACGCTCAGGATAGGCTTTCCTGGCTGCCGACAAAGTTGCCTGGATCTCCGTCGGATGGTGACCATAATCATCCACAAGCAGCACTCCGCCCACTTCATCCCGGATCTCAAACCTGCGGCCGCTCCCGGAAAATGTACTCAGGGACTCGATGATCTTTTCCCGATCGATCCCCAGACTGTCGGTCACCGCAAACGCGCCCAGCGCATTGAGCACATTATGTTCCCCAGGTACGCGCAGGGAAACTGGATACAGGCTTTCGCCACCCGGATCCTGGACGTGGAGTTTGAAATCCATCCCGGAAGCAGGATTGACCTGTAAATCAGCAGCGGAATAATCCCACTCACCGTTCTCCAGACCGTAAACCTTCCATCCCTGGTCTGATTTGAGGACTGTTTTCAGTGCCAGGGCACCGCGGTCCTCTCCGCAGACAATCAGGGTCCCGCCTGGCACAAGGTTGCTTACAAAACTCCGGAATGCATCATCGAACACCTCTGGTGTTGGGAAGATATCCGGATGGTCATGTTCAACATTGGTAACTACAGCTACGCTGGGATGTAAACCCAGGAACATGTAATCATACTCATCAGCCTCAATCACAAAATAATCCCCGCTTCCCGCCCGGGCGTTGGACTGCAGGTCAGTTACCACGCCGCCCACGATGAAAGAGGGATCCAAGCCCTGATCGAACAGGATCCATGCCACCATGGCTGTAGTGGTTGTTTTCCCATGGCTGCCAGCAACGGCAAGCACTTGTTTCTCAGCAGTGAGTTGGCTCAAAAACGCAGCCCGTTTTAGCACCGGGATGCCTGCCTGCTGCGCTGCCTGGATTTCCGGGTTTTCATCAGGAACAGCAGAGGAACGGATCACCAGATCTGCTCCAGCGATGTACTCCGCTTTATGCCCCAGGAAAACAGTGCCGCCCGCGTCTTTAACTGCATCCAACAGCGGTGATGAATGCAGATCGGACCCACTCACCTCACGGCCTTGCTCCAGTAACACTTTGGCTATTGCTGACAAACCTGTACCTCCGATGCCAATCAAATGAATATGTTCCATTAGATGAAAACCACCAGTACAAACATAAACGCCACCACCACCGCAAAGAACAATCCGATTTGATTGCTGGCGAATACAGGTGGGAAATAATTCAAAATATTGATGGCTGCATCCCCCAGCTGTGTCCCTGCCACTGGCGGTAGAATTTGGGGAGAGAACGGATACTGGGCAGCTGCCATATACCACCACAAAGAGCCCATGATAAAAAACCCGCTGCCTAACCCCAGCACCACACCCAGCAAGATATCCTGGATGCGTTCCCGACGGGCTCGATTCTGGAGGACGGCCAGCTTGGGAGTCTGGTAACCAAAGAAGGCCAGAATCGAGATGATGGCAGCCCTGGACCAAAATTGGATTTTAAGTTCATCTTGAATTGGCAGCGGCAGAGCAATGAAACTGGTTCCCGGGGTGAAGTTCTCCACTTGGCCAAGCACATCTTCAAAGGGAACCAAATAAGGGGTGAATGATTCCATGACATAGATTAAGAACAAAGCCAGCACCACGCTAAAAATGACCAGCAGCTCTTTGGCCCACCCACGCATAGCGCCGATCAGGCCGAAGAGGATCACGAACAGCCAGAATGCAGAGAGGATAGATATCATCGCTTCTCCCCTCCCCCAGTATTCCCCACCATGGTGATCAGCTGGCGGGCGATTATTTGGGCAGCAGCAGGGCGGGCCATGCCCCGAAGAGCTGAGCGCATCGATTCCAGCTTTTTTTCATTTTTAATCAAAGAACGGATCGCGGATAGCAGGTTCTGGGAGAGGTCTTCATCCCGGATCAGCACCGCAGCTCCATTATCCACCAGGTAGTTGGCATTGGTCTTCTGGTACCGCCAGGCATGAGGGTAAGGGACTAGGATCGAGGGTAGTTCAAACAGGGGATATTCACCCAGGATGGAGGCTCCACTGCGGGAGACAACCAGATCTGCACTCCGTAAAGCAGCTCCCATCCGTTCATGCAAGAAGGGGTAAACTCGATAGCTCTTTTGATGGCTGGGACTGAGCTGTTCCTGATTCCGCTTCATGTCCTCCCAATCCAGCTTTCCACTAATATGCAGCACTTGAACATCATCCAGCAGGTCAGGCAAAATGCGAATCAGCGCCTGATTGATCGACCGGGCACCTTTGCTGCCGCCAAAGACCAGTAACACCGGGCGCTGGGCATCCAATCCCAGCTCACTTCGAGCTCTTTCCACAGTCCAATCCAGGATCTTCTTCCGTACAGGATATCCACTGACCAGAACAGGTTTTCCCGGCGGGGTGTATTGGATGGTTTCCTCCACGGAAACAGCAATGCGATCTACCAGATTGGAGATGGTTTTGATCGCCAGGCCTGGTTCAATATCAGGGATGAACACCAGGCCAGGGACAGAGCGGCCGGCGTAGGCTGCGGGCACAGCAAGATATCCTCCGGTGAAAAAGAGCACATCAGGCTTAAATCCCCGAATGATCCTGCGGGCTTTAAGATATCCCCGGAGGAGTTTCGCCAGGTTACCAGGCAGGTTTTTCAATCCCACACCGTGTAATCCTGCGGCAGGGATAGCCTGATAAGGTATATTTTGTCTGGAGATGATCTCTCCTTCCATACCCTTTTCTCCACCCATCCACAGCAAGCCGCCTTCAGCCTGCCAGGCTGGATTAAGATCGTTTAGTGCCTGCAGGACGGCTAAAGCCGGGTACACTCCCCCGCCTGTCCCGCCCGCGCAAATCAACAACCGCACCTAATGACCTCCGTTCTTGTTTTTTCTTTTCTAACTCTGCCCGTCGGGCCACACCCAAAATCAAACCGACAGCAGACATGGTAACCACCAGATTGGATCCTCCCTGACTGACAAATGGCAGTGGATTGCCTGCCACCGGGAGCAAGCCGATGATCACCGCGATATTGACATAAGCTTCAAAGACTATCCAAAATACCAGCCCAGCGATCAGCAGGGAACCCAGCCCATCCAGGGCTTTTTTTGCCAGGACCATACCGCGCCAGAGCAGCAGGGCATACAATAAAACCAGCACTGCAGAGCCCACAAACCCCAATTCCTCCCCAACCACAGCGAAAATACTATCAGTATGCGGCACCGGCAGGAGCACCAGTTTCGCTACTCCCCTGCCGAGGCCAACACCAAACCAGCCGCCATCAATAAATGCTGTAAAGGACCTGGCAACCTGATCAGAACCAAAGGTGTTGATATCTCTGATCCCCACCCAGAAAACCCGGATGCGCTCAGCGATCTCAGGCTTGCGGATGGCGACAATGGCTGACCCCAATGCCGTGGAAGTTGTCAGCAAGAGCAGGATCTGCATCAATGATCCGCCCGCCATGTAAAAGAGCAGCAAACCCAGGGCAAAAACCGTCACTGCCGCACTTAAATCCGTTTGAACCGCGATCAAGCCGGCCACAACACCGAGGATAATTCCCAGGGGAATAATGCCAAAATTGACTTGTTTAATCTTTTCCCCTTTCACATTCAGCCAGACCGAGAGGTAGATCACGATCACTATCTTCGCTAACTCAGAAGGCTGGACGGATTTTCCTCCAAACAGGGAGCGCTCACCAATGATCAGTACCAGCAATAGCAAACCGACGGTGACCGCAAGCGCCAGTACAGCCAGGCGATTCCGCTCCCAGCGGTGATAGTCCATTAAGTAAAAGAAACCGCCTGAGACCAGCCCAATCGCTAACCACGTCAGCTGACGGAGGAAGAAAGAGTTCACATCCTTATACGCCTGCCAGGAGACATCCCAGGACGCGGAATAGAGCATCAGCAGCCCAAAAACCATCAGAGCGGCAACAATGCTCAAAAAGGGAATATCTATCACCAGATCCAATCCGGCAGTATCCTGCTTCAATTCAGATCGCGAACCCATTTTTTAAACATCTCTCCTCGTTCTGCAAAATCAACAAACTCATCAAAACTTGTTCCCCCAGGCGAAAGCAGGACCACATCGCCCTCTTGCGCCATCTTGGCTGCGGCCAGTACAGCTTCTTGCAAACCCCTGCACTGCCTGAGTGGGGGCATTTCCTCGCCTTCCTTCAAGGCATCCTGCAGGGCAGTGGTGATCAAATCTGCTGCCTCACCAAAGCAAACCACCGCGCGAACTCGATCCAATACCAGGCGAGAAAATTCTCCCCAAGGCAGGTCCTTGTCTTTCCCGCCAGCCAGTAAAACCAGAGGTTCCTGGAAGGACTTAATGGCTGCTATTGCCCGCTCAGGGGCGGTGGCGATGGAATCATTGAACCAATCTGCCCCACCCCAGCTGCGAATATATTCCAACCTGTGGTCCACACCAGCCAGGGCTGCTGCCCCGCTGCGGATGGCCTTTGCCGGCATACCAGCAGCCTTTGCGATCGCACAGGCTGCCAGGACATTAAGCTGGTTGTGTTCTCCCCGCAGCTGGATGCTGGCGAGCGGCACCAGTTCTTGTGAGGTCTCACCATCCCAAATTCTGATCCAATCCCGATCCAAATAAGTGCCCACCTGTCCTGGGCCAGGTTTTTTCTCCCCAAAAGAGATCAGGCTGCCCTTGACCCGGTCCTTCAAGGCCCACGATCCCGGATCATCCCGATTCAGGACTGCGGTGTCCTGGGGACTCTGGTAATCAAGGATGTGCGCTTTGGCTTCGGTATAGGCCTCCATCGTCCCGTGGCGGTCGAGGTGATTGGGAGTGACATTCAATACACAGGCTACCTGCGGGGAGATATCCATGATTTCCAATTGGAAACTGGACAGCTCCATGACCGCAAGCTGGTCTTCTCTCATTTGCTCCACATCGCTTATTAAAGGATTGCCGATATTCCCGCCCACCCAACTACCCTTTTCGCCAAAGGCGAAATTTGCCATTTTGCCAACCAGCATTGTGGTGGTGGTCTTTCCCGCCGAGCCAGTGATGCCAACCACCGGGCAGGGAGCCAATTCCAGGAAGATCTGGGAATCATTGGTCAGTGGAATCTGACGCTGGATGGCTTCCTGCACAAAAGTGATTCCCAGGGGAACACCCCCGGACAGGGCTACAGCATCAGCCTGATCCAGCAGTTCCAGGGGATGACCACCGAGAACCCATTCTACGCCACTTCCTTGAAAATCTTCTTTTACGTTCTGCAAATCTGCTTCATCCTTTTGGTCTGTGATCGTGACCTGTGTGCCGTGCGTTGTGAGGTATCTGGCTAAAGCCAGTCCCTGGCGGGCTGCCCCAAGAATCACCAAGTGTTTCCCGCGCCAATTGCTCATCTTCACACCAGCGAAAAAGCGACACCAACCAAAGCAGCAATCAGACCGATCAACCAGAATCGCTGCACAATCTGGGTTTCACTCCACCCCAGCAGCTCAAAGTGATGATGGAGGGGAGTCATTTTGAAAACCCGCTTGCCCTTGGTTAGTTTAAAATAAACGACTTGAATGACCACGCTCAGCAATTCGCTGAGGGGAATAATACCGATGATGGGAAGCACCGCCCATTGGCCTGTCATCAATGCAACCACAGCCAAAGTCGCTCCCAAGGCTAATGAACCTGTATCACCCATAAATAATTCTGCCGGATAGACGTTAAACCAGAGGAACCCAAAAATCGCGCCGACAAGAATAAAACAAAAGCGGGCTAGGAATATCTGGCCCTGAATGAGGGCGATCGCTCCGTAAGCGGCGAAAGCTGTGGCAGAGATCAATCCCGCCAGTCCGTCCAGCCCATCGGTGAAATTCACTGCATTGGAGTAACCAGCAATGGCAATCACAGCTATCGGATAATAGAAAATACCCAGACGGATTTCAAAATCAAATCCTGGTAAAAATAATTCGGGAACATCCAGCAGTAAACGCAGCACCAGGGCAGTCGCGATAGAGACCACCAGCTGGAGCACAAGTTTGGTAAGTGCTGAAAGCCCATCCCCATTGCGAATTCCGCGCAGGCTGAACCAGTCATCGATGGAGCCGATCAGCGCAAAAGCGCCTAGGACAATCAGCGGCACCAAAACCGAGTTGCCAACCACAGATACACCAAAGACCTTGATCGCATTGCTCAATATGGTCAACAAAGCCACTGGGAAGAGGATCAAAACGCCTCCCATGGTTGGCGTCCCTAGCTTTGCAAAGTGGCGCCTGGGACCATCCACGCGGATGTGCTCTCCGATCTTCAACATACGCAGCACTCGCAGCAAAGGCGGACCCCAGATCACAGTCAGCAAAAAACTAAAGGCTGATAAAGCCAGTGCCATGGAGACATTACTCATGAGTTTCTCTCCAGCGCTGCTACTATCTTATCCATATGCATACCTCTGGATCCTTTGACCAGGACCACATCATTTTCCGTTAAGAATCCTCTCAAAAACTCAATGGTCTCTTGACACTCCAGGTAGGAGTGGATATTGCCTGCCTTGAAACCTGCTTCCCTGGCAGCTTCGGCAATCAACTGCCCCAGTTCACCTACCGTCACCAGCACATCCGCTACCTCTGCTGCCCGGATCCCTACCTTGCGATGTCCTTGCTGTTCATACAGACCCAGTTCCAACATATCACCCAGGACAGCGACCTTGCGCCCAGCCATTTCTTCCAGCAAATTCAGGTCTGCCAACATCGATTTCGGAGAGGCGTTATAGGTATCATCCAGGATCATCGCCCCGCTGGCCGCCCTGACAGCTACCAACCGCAGCTGAGTGTGCTCAGACCGCAGCCCCCAGCTAATCTCCTCCCAGGACAGGCCTTCAACCAGGCCCACAGCGGCTGCCCGCAGCACGGTGTGAACAGAATGCCTGCCAATCAGCGGCACCTTGAGATGAATGCTTTCACCTCGATAGTGCAGCCGGAATCTGATCCCATCCAGGCCTAAACCTTCCACCTCATCTGCCCACAGATCCGCATCCGGGTTCAGCCCATAATAAAAAACCTGGGCCTCAGTCTCATCCGCCATAGCCAGCACCAGCGGGTCATCATAGTTGAGGATGGCAGTGCCCTCCGGGGAGGGAGGAAGGGACTTGACCAGCTCGGCTTTACCCCGAGCGATCTCGGCTTGGGATCCAGCCCGTTCGGCATGGACCGTTCCAATGGTTGTGATCACGCCTATCGAAGGGCGGGCAAGATCACATAAGAAATCGATTTCACCAGGTACATAGAAGCCCATTTCCAGGACAGCCCGCTGATACCCTTCCCCAAGCCGCCAGAGAGTCATTGGCAATCCAATTTCGTTGTTCAGGTTGCCAGGATTTTTCAAGGTGCGATAACGCTGTTTCAATACCGTGGTCGTGAGTTCTTTGGTGGTGGATTTTCCAACACTGCCGGTGATGCCAATGACCCGGATATCTAGCGAATTTCTCCAAAATCCAGCTACAGTTTGTAAAGCTGTCAAGGCATCCTCCACCAGCAAACAGAAGGGAACCTCCAGCTCCTGTTCCAAATCAACCTCAGCATCGGGACGTAAGTCAATGACCTGGACTTCATCCGGGGGCGGACGGTCGATCAAAGCAAATGAGGCCCCTCTTTCAAAAGCATCCTGGACGAAATCATGACCATCAGCAGTTTCACCAACCAGCGCAACGAACATCGATCCTGGAATCAATTTACGGGAATCAATGCCCACATCCGGGATGATTTGATCCGCCCAGGAGGGCCGTATTCCTTTTAAGGCTTCAAAAACCACGCCAAGCGTAATCATAAATTCATTCCTGCAAAGCTAATCGGACCGCATCAGGGGGGATGCCCTGATGGATGACCACTTTCTCGACGACCTTTCTGAAGACCGGAGCAGCGATTTCAGATCCCCAGATGGAAGCCGAGGGTTTCGAGATCCAGACATAAACAAGGAATTGGGGATCGTCCGTTGGTCCCCAACCAATGAAAGATGTGTTGGTTGCCGAGCTCTTATAACCCAAGCTCGGGATATAAATTTCCGCCGTGCCGGTTTTTCCAGCCAGGCTGTAACCGGGTACCAGGGCAAGGGAAGATTCATTCTGAAGCGATTGCCGGAGCATCTCTGTTAGCGTTTCCGCGGTCTCAGCGCTGATGGGATGCCCGACAACGGTTTTGGGTGGGGTATAACTGTAGCCATCATCAATAACGGAATGAATGATCCGGGGAGCAACCATTTCGCCCCCGTTGGCAATCGCAGATACCGCTTTGACCATTTGTATGGGTGTGATCTCGATGCCCTGGCCAAACGCGTTTGTCCCTAATTCAGACCGGGTGTAATCCGAGCTCCAGTAACTTTTCACCAATCCGGGCGCTTCTCCCGACAATTCGATCCCTGTCATCTGGCCGAGCCCGAAATCCTGGAGGTAGTTGTAAAACTGCTCAGATTCAAGCTCAGTTGCCACCCAGGCCAGGCAGACATTCAAGGAATTTTGCAGACAAGAGGTCATATCCTGAGGGCCCCAAGCTTCCTCGTTCCAGTTCTTGATGGTTACGCCGCCAATTTCAATCTGTCCTTCATCAATGAATTCGGTGTTGGGCTCAACCACCCCGGCATCCAGAGCAGCCGCCATGGTCAGCACTTTGACCACAGAACCAGGTTCATAGGCCTTGATGGCGTAGTTGAACACATTTTCAAGGTTGTTGATGATCTCATAGTATTCCCCATCCCAGTAACGATTGATATCCGCCCTGGGCGAGGATGCCATTGCCAGGATCTCCCCACTGCGGGGATCCATCACGATCACTGAGCCAGCAACCGCTCCGGTTTTGTCGATGCTCTGGTCCAGGATATCTTCGACATCAGCCTGCAGCACACTGTCAATGGTAAGGACGATATTGGCCCCGTGATCAGGATCTGGCGCCAGGTCAGCTTGATGAGGATCCCAAAAAGCCCACCAGGTCCGGTCATTCCCGAACAGGGTGGCATCGAATTTTTCCTCTATACCCAGCTGACCCTCGTTTGTATCTCTCATTACAAATCCAATCACATTAGATGCTAACTTGTCCTCCGGATAGCTGCGGATCAAATGTGGTGTACAGCTGATCCTGACATAATCTGAGCAATCAACCAAATCAGTGCTCGCTTCATACATGCTGACCTCTGATTCTTGCTGCTCCTCGCTGGCCTGCTCTAAGGGCAGACCAGCATAATATCGTTCCACACGATCCAAAAAACCCAGCAAGTCTGCCTGTGAGGCAAAGTTTTCAACTGTGATATTCCTCTCTAATGGCCTGGGCTCCTGCTGCAGGAATCCCAGCAAATAATGATTGTTGATTTCAAAAGACTCAATCGCCAGCTCAGCCAGCATTTTTACCTCTTCAATCTCACCTGACCGGCCATAATCCTCAAAATTGACATCTACAGCGTAAACAGTTTGATTGCCAGCCAACACATGACCATTGCGGTCCAGGATCAGTCCCCGCCGGGAAGCTGCTTTCTCCCACTGGCCCAGCAATACAGGCACAGGCAGTTCATTGCTGTTCACTGTCAGCTGAATACGCACCATCTGGGCAAGAATCGCCACCCCGAAGAGGGTGAACATGACTGCGATGCTGATATAACGCCAGTTGTAAGAAATTTTTTCGTTCATAAACCTCTGAATGGTCTCAGGAATACACGCAGCCGATCCCCTACCCATTCGATCAATGATTGGTGGTAATCTGGTAAATCAACATTGATGACCGCAGCAGGGTTGTCTTCTTGAAAAACAACGACAACTTGCTGTTCATCATCGATGCCAGCCACCGGCACATAAAAAACCTCACCTGGATAGGGTGGGCGAAACCCCATCTCAATTGCCCGCTGTTCCATGATCTCAAATCTGGACAGCCGGTCGATCTTGTTCTGATAATTCACGCTGAGATAGACAAGCTGGTCAATGTCGGATTTAGCCTGCTGCAGCTGGCGTCCCATAAAAACAACCCGGGAGGAAATCACCAGGTAGAGGATAAGCATCACGGCTGCGATCACAATCGCCATGAATATGCCCCCGATGATCTGCAATTTTTGCCGCCGGGGAGAATTTGAGTAGGCTTGGATCAAGGATTCTGTCATGATATTGTCTGGTTGCTGTCCTCTGTGCTTCTTCTTGGTATCCTTTAATTAATTGCAAGCCTTGTGCCATACTGTTAAAAAATTTTTTCTGCTACACGCAGTTTCGCGCTTCTCGAGCGCGGGTTTTGTTCGATTTCGCTCTCCTCAGGCCGGATCGGCCGCCTGGTCAACTCCTTGATGCGGGCTTTATGACCACAAACACATAGGGGTACTTGAGGTGGGCAGATACAATCTTTGCTTTCCATCCGGAAATATCTTTTGACGATCCTGTCTTCCAGGGAATGAAAAGCAATGATTGCCAACCGCCCTCCTGTATTCAACGAATCCAGCGCTTTAGGCAGGAATGCCTCCAAGGCATCCAATTCTTGATTTACAGCGATGCGAAGCGCCTGGAATGTGCGCGTTGCAGGATGTGTCTTTGATTTCGGATTCCGGGCTACCTTTTTAACTATCTCAGTTAAATCCTTGGTGCGAACAAGAGGGCGGTTAGCAATGATCGCATCGGCAATTTTCCTGGCCAATCTCTCCTCCCCATAGGTATAGATGATGTCTGCTAACTCTTCCCGGGTGGATTCGTTCACCAGATCTGCCGCAGTCAGCGGCTGATCAGGATCAAATCGCATATCCAGGGGACCATCCTCCTGAAAGGAAAAACCTCGCTGAGGTGTGTCCAACTGCATCGACGACAACCCCAGATCCAGCAAAATACCGTTTACACATTGCCAATTTAAGTTGTTAAGGTGCGATTGAAAATTCCGGTATGAGTCCTTAATGAATATCACCCGCTCCCCAAATTCAGCCAGATTCTTTTGAGCCAGCTGCAGCGCCTGGGGATCAAGATCCATCCCAATCACCCGGCCGTCAGGGGCACTCCTTTCCAGCAAACCTCTGGTATGGCCCCCGGCTCCCAGTGTGCCATCAAGATAACGGCCGCCAGGAACTGGCTTTAACAAATCTAATACTGCTTGGTAAAGAACGGGTATATGCTGCATTTCATGACCTATAGATCTAATGCAGCAAATCGTTCCGCATTTGAATCGGCATCTTGAAGCAGCTGGTTTTGGGTCTCCCAGGCTTCAGGTGACCAGATTTCCAGGGCTTCACCAACACCGACTACGATTGCTTCATCCACTAAACTGGCCACATCGCGTAAATACTTAGGGATCAGGATGCGGCCATTGGAATCGATATCCACCTGCTGTGCGGTTGAAAAGATCAGCCTTCTCAGCTGGCGGGCTGTGGGATTGGTGGAACTCATTTCTGTGACCCGCTCATAAATAGATACAAAAGCAGCCTCCGGCAGAACCCGTAAGTTCTGGTCAAAACCCTGGGTAAGGTAAATGGTCCCCTCCAGAGTTTCCCGGAAACGGGCGGGGACAATCATTCTTCCCTTGTCATCCAAAGAGTGCCGATATTGACCTAAGAACATTTGTTCGGTTCCTGTATTAAATGGAGATCGCCGGTTTCCCGGCGAACCACTATTTACCACTTTCACCCACAATTTACCCACAGTATATATGAAAGTGCCCCTTTTTGCAAGCAAAAAACCACATAAATGTAGAAAAAATGCTCAAAAAGTGACATTTTTTTGATTAATACCCCCACTCAGGGCTAAAAAGCGCAGCCGAAAACCAAAAACCCTCCGTTTGGGGAGATGGGCTATAATTCTTCCCATGACAGAAAATCTTCCCAGTACCACCTGGCGCCTCATCCTTTCCGATCCAGAACCAGGCAGGATCAACATGGCCCTTGACACAGCAATCCTGGAAGCGGTGGAAAGGGGAGCTGCCCTTCCCACTTTACGCCTGTATGCCTGGCGCCCACCCTGCCTCTCGCTGGGATACAGTCAGCCTTTCAGCGATCTTGATCACGGCCGCCTGCAGTCGCTGGGTTGGGATGTGGTCAGGCGCCCTACCGGAGGGCGGGCCATCCTGCACACGGATGAACTCACCTATGCTGTGATCGGACCAAAGTCCGATCCCCGGCTGGAAGGGGGATTGATGGACAGCTACCAGCGAGTTTCCCGGGCGCTTTATCAAGCCCTCCGCCGGCTGGGGCTTGCAGTGGAGATCCATTCCGGGAAGAATCCCCAGGCCCACGAGCAGCCGGTATGTTTCGAGAATCCCTCTGATTTTGAGATCACAGTCAATGACAAAAAGATCATTGGCAGTGCTCAAGCCAGGAAAAAAAGCGCTCTCTTGCAGCACGGTTCCCTCCCCCTCACCGGGGATCTAACCAGAATCACCCAGGTGCTCTCCTACCCTTCTGAAGCAGCCCGGTCACAGGCTGCCAGGCTTCTCCTGGAGAAAGCGGCAACCGTCTCCACAGCCCTGGAGCGAGAAACCACCTGGGACAAAGCCGCCCTGGCCTTCAAGGAAGCCTTCAGCGAGACCCTCAACCTGGACTTCACCGAAGAGCGTGCTACCCCTGATGAGCTGGAAAGAGCCAGGAACTTGGCAGAGGACCGGTTTGGGCTCACAGATTGGACCCGGGGCACCCACATCAAATCTGAGGCATAAGACTATGGCGATCGGAATATTAACCCTGCACCTCAGCATCCCCATGTGCAGCAGCTTAAAAGAAAAAAGAAGCCAGCTGAAACCTTTACTGATCAGACTGGGAAAAGAATTCAACATCGCCGTCGCTGAACTGGATTACCATGATCGCTGGGGAGAAACAGTGATTGGATGCGCAACACTCAGCAACAACGGCGCCCACACACAGCGCAGTTTACAGAAGATCATCCCCTGGCTTGAACGCCATTTTCCCCACCTGACCATCATCCAGGAGCAAATAGAGATTTTTTAGGAGGAAAGCATGGACCTGGGATTAAAGAAGAAAAAAGCATTTCTGACTGGATCCAGCCGTGGACTGGGGTATGCAACTGCCCGGGTCCTGGCTGAGGAAGGCTGCCAGGTGGTGATCAATGGCCGGAACCAGGAAAGGCTTCAGCGATCTGCGGCAGCCCTGGAAAAGAAAACCGGACAAAGGATCAGCTATGTGCAAGGTGATGCTGCCGACCCCAGGCAGACAACCCAGCTAATCAGAGAAGCGGCAGATATACTGGGTGGGTTGGATCTCCTGGTCACGAACACCGGCGGCCCACCTGCTGGTAAATTTGAGGACATTCGCGAAGAAACCTGGCAGGACGCCATCAATCTCGCTTTTATGAGTCATGTCCGTCTGATCCAGGCTGCACTTCCCTATTTGCGGGATTCCAAGCATGCCAGCGTGGTGACCATCACCTCGTACTCGGTCAAACAGCCCATCCCCAACCTGATCCTCTCCAACAGCATACGTTCTGCGACCATCGGTTTGACCAAATCCCTGGCGCTGGAGCTGGGCCCGGATCAAATCCGCTTTAATTCCCTCCTGCCAGGTTGGACCAAGACAGAACGTGTGCTGGAATTGATGTCATTCAGAGCAGATCAAAAGGGAACCAGCGTTGAGGAGGAAATCAAGCAGCTGATGGAAGACTGTCCTTTGGGTCGAATGGCCGCCCCGTATGAGATCGGGCGGGCAGCTGCTTTCCTGTTATCCCCAGCCGCTTCCTATCTAACGGGTGTGATGCTCAACATCGATGGCGGCATGTATAAAGGAACGATGTAGAGGGCTCGCTGCGCTCGCGACCGGGGACGGGGGCCGAAGACTGAATAAATTAATAATCGGTATTTGGTGTTGCTGTTATTGACTTAGTTTACTTCGAAAGGCGATCAATTTCATGAAAAGCTGGTGGCCGTCCATGCGGAGCTGATTCACCTGTTGTTCGTCACCATAAGATCTGAGCTCAAGAAGATCCAAACAAGTGATCGATTCCAGATAGGATCGTAATGCTAAACCCAAGAACCGATGCTGTTAAGGATCAGATTGACTTGTGGAACCTTCTGCTATATTAAGAGTAATGGAAGTTGCAGCCCGTCTTATTTGCGAAGAGATATTGTATCTCTTCGATTCTGGCAAATAAGTGTTTAAATGGTAAATCTTGTCAATGTAAACCAGAGCTAATGGATAGACTAACAGTTTCTGGAATTTATATTTCTCGATCTTTACATCACCCCCTGAATCCAAGACACTTCATTCACATACAACAATCAATACCCAACCCCAATTCGGTCTTCCGTTGTCGGTCCTCGGTCACGATTGCAGTGAAGAACTTCACTGCAATCGTAAAATGGTCTTTGCCTCAGCCCATAATTCTTCCAGGCTGTAATAATCCCTGCGATCGGGCGAAAAAATATGCAGAATGACTGAGCCATAATCCGCCAGAATCCAACCAGCCATAGCCTCGCCTTCTATTCTTGGGTTGAGCTTGTAGCACTTTTTCACTTCATCCTCTACATCTGCTATCAGCGCTTTGACCATTCTCGCACTAGTGCCAGAGCATATCACGAAGTAATCAGCCAGGATGGAGTTTTCATGAATATCCAGTAAATGGATGTCCTCCCCCTTTTTATCATCTAATACCTTGACAATAAAATCCGCTAATTCTCTAGAATCCAGGGTTCACCTCTTTTCTAATTCAATCATAGTACTTCCCCCTCAACATCCGTCAAATCCGCTGAGTAAATGCAAGTGTATTTCGCCCCATCCGTACGCAAATCACTTCGATACAGATGGACAGCGTCAATCCTTGCCACACCAATAAAACCCACCTGGAAGTCATGCAGCACTTTACCAACAGTCCGCACATCAGAAGCTGAAGCCTTTCTGGAAATTCTACCCAGCGTCAGGTGAGGGGTAAAGTCATATTTATCGTAATTATAACCCAGTCGGGCAACGCCATCTTCAATCCCTCTGCGGAGATCAAATAACTCAGAAGGCGCTTCCACACCGATCCAGATCACCCGGGGATGCCTCATTTTTGGAAAGGCACCGATCCCACCAATGCCTATTTCCATGACTGGGCGTTTGGACGCTTCTGACCTCAATATTCTTTCCACCATGCTGATATTTTCCCTGGAAACGTCCCCCAGGAACTTCAGCGTTAAATGCATTTTTTCTACATCGACCCATCTGACAGGCGTATCTGAGAATTTAGACTGGAGCTGGTCAGAGATCTGCCCCAATGCATCCAGGACACTGGACGGTAAATCAACCGCAATAAAAGTCCGAATGACATCTTCAGTCATAGCACCTCACCTGTGAGAATCCAGGTCTTATTGGGAGAAATACTCTTGGCAGCTCTTTTAATGTAGAGATGATCAAGTTCCATTTGTTGATAATAATGCCTGTTGGAATTGTACTATAAACCCGTCCGGGGATCGCTGTAACCCCCTGATCCGATCAAGCTAATAATCTCAGCAATCCTCCTCGAAACGAATCCGCTGGTAGTCTTCCGGCCTATCAATGTCCTGCTGAGATTGTTTATCTTCCCATTTGATTTCCTGGACAGGATAGCGCTCAAACAATACCCTGCCCCCGACATCACCTTCAAGTTGGGTTAAGTCGTCAAATACCTGCCTGTCAAACAGAACAGGGTTGCCAGGTTTGCCGTCAACAACTGGCAGGGTGATTGCCGCCGGTTTTGTATGGTGCTGCTGGAGCAATTTTCGGATCAGTTCAGGAGGGATCAATGGCTGATCCACCAGCAAAAAGACCGCGCCGCCGACGTGCTCCGGGAGAGCTTCCACGCCCACACGGACTGAACTGCTCTGGCCGCTTGCCCAGCCCGGATTATTGGCGATCACTACCTGGCTTTCCCGCAAAGTTTCGGATACCGCATCATGATCTGCCCCGGTGACAACCACCACTGGCTTCAACCCGCCTTCTTTTGCCAGCTGAGCCGCGTGACTGACCAGCGGCTTTCCGTACCAATCTAAGAGCTGTTT
>Ga0207796_1000023_pt1 | contig 67666 bp, 54 predicted proteins | sample Pon1CUnioCityCA_6_FD_187274 | JGI IMG/M metagenome (GOLD analysis project Ga0207796, IMG submission 187274) | Marine sediment microbial community from Union City, CA, USA - Pond 1C Sediment 1 (SPAdes) | ecosystem: Environmental > Aquatic > Marine > Intertidal zone > Salt pond sediment ... | reverse complement strand
CCGGCAGCACATAGTTTTTGGCGTACCAGCCGCTTCCATCGTCGGCGGTGACGGCCAGATCCAGATCGCCATCGCCATCCTTATCCCCCCAGGCCATGGCATTTGTCGACAGCTCTTCGGTCGACTCCCATCGCAGTGCCAGAGTGCCATTCTTGTTGGCGTACACCCGATCCCTCTCGCCATCGTTGCCGACAGCCAGATCCAGGTCTCCATCATTGTCCCAGTCCCCCCAGGCCAGGCTGGTTGTGGCAGATACCACTGGCGATTCCCAGCCAACGCCGGATGCTGGATCCAGCACCAGCGTACTGCCGGTGTTTTCGTAAATCAGGTTGGGACTGCCGAAGCAACCCACGGCCAGGTCTTCGTCCTCATCCCCATCCCAATCGCCCCAGGCCAGGCTGCGAGCATCGCAGCCATCAGCCAGGGCAGGATCGACCTCGAGGAGGGATCCATCCAGTTCGTGGTGATAGAGGAGGACCCCTTGCGTTCCGCGGGCAACGGCCAGATCCAGCCACTGATCGCCGTCATAGTCCGCCCAGGCCACATCCCGTGCGCCACCAGTCAGGAGATCGGAAAACAGTACCGGGAACGGGCTGCCATCTTCGGTGCCTGCGTACACGGTGACACCTGACGGCAGAGCCACCGCCAGGTCCAGAAAACCATTGTCGTCATAGTCCGCCCAGGCGAAACTGCTAGGGTCGCTACAGCCCGAGAGAGGCACAGTGACTATATCCGACCAGTCCGGTCCTGGGCAAACCCCGCAACCCACCTCGTTGCCCAGGGCGACGTCCAGGTCGCCGTCCCCATTGAAATCTCCAAAGGCTCCGATCTTTGCCGTACCAGAGATCTGTGTGCTTGTGCCAAAATCCCCAGAGCTGTCGTCATAGGTATAGAGTGATCCGCCGACCAGCAGGTCCAGATACCCATCAGCATAGTCCGTAACATCATGGCCAGCGGCGTCGCCCCAGGCCACGCTGCCGGCTCCTCCGCCGGGCAGGCTGGTCAGGTTGGGGCCGAGCAGTGGAGCCGTGTTGGCGAACAGCGCACTTGATACGTACTGGTTGGCCACTGCCACGTCCAGATCGGCGTCGTTGTCAGCATCGATGGCCCGGATCTCCTGGATGCGTCCAGTTTGGACAGGCAGCACGTCCATCACGGTGAACTTGGCTAGATCATCATCGTAGTCATAGATCTTGGGGGGCAAGTCAGCCACAAGCAACTCCAGGCGTCCGTCACCGTCCAGGTCGGCCCAGTCCACCGCCAGCGGCGTGAGGAAGGAATCAGTAGTGAGGGTGTGGCGTTTTGTGAAGGACGCCCCATCGTTATTGTCATAGATCCGCACTTCCTGCTCCAGAGGGAAGGCAGCGGCCAGATCGAGCCAGCCGTCACGGTTATAGTCGCCCCAAGCCAGGTCATAGGGGATATGGGCCAGATGGTCATCGACCGTGATAGAGTCGGTTGCAAGGCTTCCTGCACTGTTGAGCAGCACGCGGATCTCTTTACTCGAGTGGAGTCCAAGCGCCAGGTCCAGGTCTCCATCGCCGTCTGCGTCGGCGGCGGCGAGGCTTGCCGTGGCCTCGTCGCTGACGCACTCTGGATTCTGCGTGTCGCCGTAGGGTGGGTCGCCCGCCTGTCGCCGGAAGAGCACGACGGGGCAGCCGGAAGGTGGATCGAGCGCGTTGGTGCTGGCAACCAGGTCAATATCTTCAACACCATCACCGACATCAAAGTCGCCAGGCTCTACCCGGAGCAGCTGCGCGGGCACGTCGTAGCGCACCGAAGAAGATGAGCTCTCTGGCTGGAGGTAGATGGTCATCGCCGGCGGGCCATCGCCACCCTCCCCTACGACCACAGCCTCCAGGCGCGGCTCAGTACCGGGGTCCAGGTCAAACCAGCGCACGCCCAGGCCACTGCGCGCTTCCGTCCACTTGAGCTTCAGCTTCCCCTGTTCGTTGGCATAGACAGCCACGCGATCGACCGAGGCCGCGATCAAGTCGAGATAGCCGTCGCGATTCACGTCGCCCCAGTCCATACTGTGGGTTCCACCCGGATTCCACAGCACGGGGGCTTCAACGTAGAGAGCGCCGCTGGGAGATAGGCCCTCAAGATCGGCCTGCACCGCTGCGCTCGGCTCGCCGGACCACTCGCCTGCGCTGGACGAGAAAAAGATCTCCAGGATCGTCGTGGGCGAGATGTTCTCCGAGGCCGGCGCGCCGTCCAGCAACGGGTCTTCACCACCCGGCGCTGGCTCGTCTGGTGCAGGCGGTTGCGCCGCAGCAGGGCCTGCCAGCGGGGGTGCCAGCCAGGCGACCGCGGCGAGGAGCACCAATAGTGCTGCGCAGATCAGCAATAGGTTGAGCTGAGCCACACGTCCAGTACGTCTCATCTTCGATCTCCTCGCGCAGGCAGCAGACGGCCAGGGTGCTCAAGCGCCGCGGGACAGGCCGCCGGCCATCCCTACGGGCACGGTATCCCCCAGCTCTTGTCAGCGGCATCGGTTTCCGTCACCATAAAGTCGTTGTAGGGATCCCTGTAAACCGCCACCAGGTACAAGACGCCGCACACATCATCGCGCCGCTCCCATTCATAGTCATATTGCCCCTCCACAGGCGCCGGCAACTCGCGCGTATCAGCAACCAGCACATTCACTCCCGGCGTTTTGTACAGTCGAAACCCCAAGATATCATCGGGCCGTTGATACTTCCAGTAAAATACGCCTTCGACGTAGGCAAATTCCTCTGGTGGGGGAAGCACCCGGGCCGCAATGCGGATAAACAGATTGCTGACGTCTTGGCCCGTCTCATTCGAAGCCAGAAGCTCGTGGCTCCCGTCTTCCCAGACCGGGCCCAGTGGCCAGTCATTGCCACCTACCACTTCGCCGTCTAGCTTAACGACGAAATTCTCGCCCGAGACGTCCCACCTGAGGGTGACCTCGGCACCCTCCAGGATCTCATATACTGCGGTGCCTGGCTCAGGGGGGTGGACCAGCATCCCATCCTCGACATCAGCGGTAAAGGTGACGATCACCGGCGCATCGGGTGGGACCGGCGTTGCTTCTATCGTACCTATCTGAACATGTTTGCTGTCGCTGATCTGGCCGTTGTAGGCGGTCAGCACAAAGATGGCCCCATCGCTAATGGTGATGCTGATCGATCCCTGAGGATCGAGACCGGTGAGCGGGATGCCCGCGCCGGTAATCTGGATGTCGGTCGTCGGGCCGGCGACCGACCAGGTCAACGTAACCGCAGTATCGTCCCCCTCCACTATCGTTTTCGGCAAGGCATCAAAGACCTGCACTACCGGGGGTTGGGGCGTGGGCGTGGGCGTGGGCATGGGGGTCGGTGTGTTGACAACGACCTCTGAGAAGGTGCTGTTCTCAGCACCCTGCTTGCTCGCAAACAGCCAATAGGTGGTCAGCTCGGTTGGCCGGTGGATGGTCTCGCCCTGAAGCGGGAACTCCTTGCCCGGCGGGTCGATGGTCACCGTGTCGGCGCCTGTCACCTGCCAACCAAGCCTGACCGTCTCTCCCGCGGTGATCTCCAGGGGCTCCACGTCAAAGCGCTCGATGACCGGTGTGGGGATGGGCGTCGGCGTAGGCACAAGTACCCTGACCCTCAGGGGCCACTTGACCCCTTCCGGTAGGAAGCGGTTGCTCGCAGTCAAGGAAAAGTCCGTGTCTCTCTCCAGTACCAGCGTCCGGCTGCCAGTCACCAGCTCGTCATCCTGCAGGGTCTCTTCGATGCCTTCGTACGAGAAGGTCATGGCCTCGGCCTCTTCCACACGCCAGGAGATGGTCACCTCGCTGCCTATCATGGGCTCGTCCGGCGTCCACCGAAAGTAGACGAGCGTGGGCTGCACAGGCGTCACATTGACGCGTACCAGATTGCTCTCCCCACCGAAGCTGGGAAACAGTTTCGAGACCCATGTGTCGGCGCGCAAACGGTACGAGCCGTTTTCCGCGGGCACCACCTCGAGTGTCCCAACAATGTCCTCGAATTCTGCCGGGCTGCTGACCGTGCGCCACGTCTGGCTGTCGCTGCTGAACTCCAGCCGGAGCTCCAGGAAGAAGGCGTTCAGGCGGTTCAAGAAGAACCTGCGGTCCCTCTCTGGATCCCATTCGCTCTTTTCCACCGGATCCTTATAAAAGTGAAAGAGGGCTGCATCATAACGCAGCGTCACAGGTTCGTCGGGCATGGTGGTTATTGAACCGCCCTGTGTCTGCAATGCCTGCGCACTCGCGCTGCACCACCACACCACTGCCAGATCCTCGGCGTCGCGAGCAGCCAAGACAGCCGGCGAGCCGACATCGAGACCCGCTCCGTCCCCGCCTTCGCTCTGAGCAGACAGCTCAATGAACAGCTGCGGCTGCCCGGGCGAGGCGAGAAAAACGAGCAGGGACACAGTGGCAACTGCGATCAGCAGCAGGGGCAGTGGACCGATGAGCGGCCTGCTCTTGATCTGCCCCATGACAGAGCGCGGTGTCTGTGCGGCTTCGACCAGAGCCGTGGTGATGGTGTAGGAGTAGGAACGCGCGCGCAGGCCGATAAACCGGCGGCGGATGGGCGTGATCGACACGGGAAGGACCCACGTCTCCTCGGGAGCGAAGCTCATCTCGGCCTGCCGTGCCAGCTGCACCTCTTCACCCGGCAGATCAAACTCAAAGCGGCAACCCCGCTCGTCGTCAGCACCCTCCAGGCGGAAGCAGGCACCGCTGTTCCCCCTGTTGGCGATGGGCAGGCTCGCGTGACCAGACTGCTTTCGCCAGGAAACGGTCTGCTGTTTGGGCGACAGCTCGCCGACAGCGAATTCGTAGTAAGGATTGATGGTCAACGTTGCACCCAGGCGGCTGGCGCGATTCGGGTAGTTGGATGAGGTGACCACTACCGCCAGGTGATGGCGGCCGGCGCTGCTGGAAGGCAGCCGTGGCGGCGTAATATGTAAAGCCACTGTGCCACGCGCCCCTTCGTTGAGGTTGAGCGAGTCAGGAGAGACAGTAACCCAACTCCCCTCCACACCCTCCACCCGGATCTCAAAGGTGGCCACAAAGCCGCCACCGTTCGTGACTGTCAGCTCAAAGCTTGCCGTCTGCTCGACATCAAGCGTCCAGTCTCGCTCAGAGAGCTCGGCCACGATGATCTCATCTACCTGATCGGGGAGACGCACCAGCACCGGGACAAAGCCTGCGGGGGCAGCCGCAGCCTCGCGTGCGGGCGACACGGCGGGCAGTGGGGCTGGTGCCTGTGCCGCTTTCTCGCGCTCAGCCACCTCTGCACCTGCCAGGAGGACGATGGCGTAGCCGTCCATCTCGACAGTATCCCACGCGTGCAGTTCCTGAGCAACGTTTGGCACCAGGAGCTGCCCACCCAGCCGCGCCTCCGCTTCCTCACTCAGGATCATGATGCGATAGGGCTTTTCCTGGTGGTCAAGCACCGCCTGAAACAGATCCACACTGGGGCTGTCCAGAACGACGTCATTGTCAGGATGCCGCCCAATATTCGTGACGCCCCGCGCCGGATCGAGTAGGTAGAACTCGACCTTCCCACCCGGACCGATGATCTCAAGTTGATCTTGTGGCTGCATGGGTTACCCACCCTCCCGGCTGTGCCTTCAAAAATCCCAGCCCAGCATACAGCGTACCTGTGCAACCCGACGAGCTGGCTCCTTCAGACGGCCTGGCGCTGCATCAAGAGCCCTCCATCTGCCACTCGCACCCGCCCCTGACTCTAAAGCACAATGACCAAGATGGCCACGATAGCAACGGCCACGATGAGCACCTGGGGCAAAAAGCGACGGGCCCAGAACCCACCCCGGATCTGGACCGAGCTCTCGGCGACGACCGTTGGCGAGTCCTTGCCTTCAACCGACCGGGAGACGACCTGAAAGATGTACTGCTGATCCCTGTTAGTGGAAGCCGAACGGATCCGCAGGTCCAGGGTCAGGGCATCACCGGGTGCCAGCGAAGGGGTCTGGGCCCACACATGCGCAACCGAACGGTGCGCGGACCCGGCAGGGTACGCGGACCCCAAAGGTTCCGCCGACCGCGTTCTATCCGCAGCAGCCCCAGCCCGGGGCTCGGCACGCGCCGCAACCTTCGCCCCGAACGAAGCCGCCCGCCGCGGAGCCCGCTGCGCGCGACTGGCCCGAATCTGCCCCTGCTGGAGCTGGCTGGCTGCGCGCATCAGGGGTGCGCCCAGCGGGCGGGGTAAGGTGGTGCCCAGCGCGGTGAGCCTTCCGGCAAGCGAACCGGCGCCAGTCATGGCCTGATCGGCCTTCTGCACTACCCCGCCTGCCGCGCCTCGCGACCCGGACCCAAGATCCGGCTCCACCGGCGCCCTCGCTGGCACGGGAAGCTCTGCCGCACCCCCGCCCACTTTCTCATCAAAGACAGCCTCTTCTGGCAGCAGGTCGCCGCCCAGTGAGAAGCCAAAGGACAGGTTATTATCAGGGTCGGCGGCCCGCAGTTGGTAGCGGCTGCGCATATTCCCCTCGTTGACCAGCTCCAGGCGGACCGTTCGCTGTAGATGTCTCTTGCGCAGCCAGGCGACAACGACCATGGCACTGATGGCCACTCCGATCACAATCACCAGAGGCCAATACTCTTCCAACGTCAACCCTCCAGTCCGAAACGTCCGGTCAATCCACGGTCAGCAAGCGCAAGTCATGGGCATAGAAAGGCAAGATCTCGATCTCTTGCGATACGGTCACGCTCTCCCCCGGGTAGGCGTCAGGAGCTGTAGCGCGAATGACGATCTTGTGGGTACCCGCCGGCATGTCCGGCCGTCGCGGATGGAGTAGTCGCAGGTAGACGCCCTTCTCGACGTTGGGGAAAAGGATCGGGCCCGAGCCCATCTCATAGCAGTCCTCGTCCAGGCCTTCCAGCTCCAGCCGGAACTGCACCCCCGGCATCCTTCCCGTGTTGCGCACCGTGACCATGCCCTCTAGTGGCGTTCCGGAACTTAGTTTTTTGTCCGGCAGGGAGAACCAAAGCCTCATCGACGGCGAGGCACTTGCGGTGCCCGATGGTTTGACGGCACCTCCCCCATCAAGACGGAAGGTGAGTACAAACTCCCCCAAGCGCAGGATATCGCCGTCAGCGACGCCCACGGCCGAGTTAGGCGGAAGTCGCCGCTCCCCCTCCTGGCCCAGGGCAAGCTCGGTATCTCCCAGATTGACGGCGCGATAGCCCCCTGGAGCATCCTGTCTGCCGATCAACTGCAGATGCCGGGCGTCCACTCCCCCGCCTCGAGAGCGCTCAAGCACGATGTCATTTCCGGCCTCAGCGCCGATATAGAGGAGCGGTTTCCGCAGTGGAAACTCCTTGCGCCAGCCGTCACGGTCGACAACCTCAACATGGTTCCCCGGATCCATCTTTGCTCTCCCGAACGACTAGTTGTCGCTCACAGCCCTACGGGACCCCGAATAGTGCCCAGGCCTGCAGGCCGCGGTTCATGCGCTCCCTGCCTTCTGCCGGCGAGCCCGGGCATAGGTGATCAGGTTCTCTCCCCACTCAACGGCTGTCCGGATCTCTTCCCGTGAGGGAGTTCCCCCACGGCGCACCCCTCGCCACAGACAGCCATAGTCACAGGCGCTAAAGATCGCTCCACCACCAACCCACACCCGCGGCGGGCCATCGGTTTCAAATCCCGGAGGCACCCCGGCAAACAGGTGGGGCTCGACCAGCAGGCGATGCCCGGGCCGTATTTCGGCAAGCTCGATACCCATTGAAGCCATTAGCTCGAAGAAGGCAGCATCGGCTGGTGGGGCGCCCTCCAATCCTCCCCTGCGACAGCTCTCGAACAGCACCGTGCCTCCCGCTTGCAGATAGGCATAGAGGGCATTCATCTCATCGCGGCTCAACTGGAAATCATCCTGTCCCACCAGGTAGACCAGGGTGTAGCTTTCCAAGTCCGAGGCCAGAGGAACCCGGTCATCCACCCAGAGCGGGTGACCGGCATGGCGCAGGGCCCGGGCCAGGCGACCGGCCCCATGCCCGCGGCCAGTATCCTCGAGCGCGCTGGTGTAACACACAGCCAGAGTGGCAGCCTCGCGAGTTACAGGGCGCGACTGCTGGATCTCCTGGCGGAAGCGCAGGTCGAGCTCGTTGGAGCCAGGATACTCGGCATCCCGGGCATTGAGGATCGGCGCATCTCCATCGGGACGGTGGATGCGGGCCAGCTCCACGCCGGTTCCCTTGGCCAGGCTCGGTTCCGCTGCAATGCCAAACTGAGCGCGTATGTAGTAAGGCCCGTCCTCCTGCTCGATCGAAGGGCGGCTTTCCTCGTAGGTGAGCAGCAGAGAGAGCCTACCTCGAGCCGTGCCGACGTCGTAGGCTACCGGACCAGCCAGGATGATGCTCTCGCCGCTCGAGTCGACGGCGATGCCTGGCTTGACATAGAGCGAGGAATCAGGCGGCTCGCTCGCGATCACCTCCAGCCCGGCTACGATACCCGTCCCATGACAGAGCAGATCGTGGACTCGCTGCCGATCGCGGTGATAGGCATGAGCTTCCTCCCAGACTTGGGCGGTCACCGCCATGCCATCCATCGCTGCGATCCGCTTGCCCGGAACTTCTTCCAGAATCTTCTTATTGAACATCACTTCCACCTCGAAAACGCGCTGTAGGGCAGATTGTCCCGCTACCCCAGCTCAGGCTCGATTTCCAGACGCAGGTCGTACGCGGTATGGGCCGGTTTCTCAGCTTCGATGATAGCCAAGATCTTGCGCTGGCGAGCTGCTTCTTTGCGGTCGCCTTCTTCCCCTTCCCCGTCACTGGCAATCGGCGGCAAGCGCAGGCTGACACTAAAGGTGTGCGGCATGTTTCTCGTACCCAGCGCAACGCCAGAGCCAAGCCGCGCATCGGGGCCCAAGCGCAGGTTATGCGCACGATGCTCGACGATCGTAGCCTTTCCCCCCGTATAGATCTCCAGGTACTCTCGCAGCCCCTGGCAGGTGCCTCGTTTGCGGTACAGGTCGGTCGCCGCCCCCAACAACTGCCTGCGCCTGTGCTCAGGCCATGCCTCGTCCAGAACCAGGTCGATCCAGGATGCCAGCCAGGGGAGGAACTCTGCCGGCGTCAGCCTCGAATCCAGGTAGAGGGCCAGGTGATCGATCTGCTGCTCGATGGGTGCCCAAAAGCTCTCAAAGAGCATCAGAAAGCGCCCCATCAGCTCATCCTCCCGGTAGATGGCCGGCAAATGGTCCAGGTAGCGCCCCTGGGCCAAAACCGTGACAGTTGCTGTCTCTTCGTCCCGGTTCTGCTCCACCCCATCTACCTGGCTGGTTACCACCGCCAGGCTCTCCAGGCTGCAATCCTCCCGAGTAGGCGCCACCCGCGCCTCGACGCAGTACTCGTAGCTCGTAGGAGCCCCCGGTTCCCGTTCGACGTCCCAGATCACGTGATTCGCACCGTCGTTGCGGGTGGTGATCGGCACGGTCACTCCCGGCTGGTCGATGGCCTGGCAGTCGCCTGCCACCAAACCCGGCGGCACCGTTACGCGCAGCCTGAACCGGGACAGCTCCCGCCCCACCTCCACCCGCGTGTAGAGGGTGACCGTCTCCCCGGGATAGCGCCGGTACGAGTCGACCACGTGGGAAACGCGCAGGCGAGCCGCCTCATGGGTCCGTCCACGTCCCATCCCGCTCACAGCTCCACCACCTCAATCTCGTGGTCCAGGGAACAGAGCACGGTGTCCGCCGACACCCGGATGCTCTTCTCGGTGACCTGGGTCAAGGGGAGCTCAGCCTCCTCCTCTTCGTCCTCCTCTGCCGCTTCAGGCTCCTCCGCGCCAGGCAAGAGGGACCGGTAGCCGAGACGGACATCAAGGACGTGCTTCACACCGGGCACCTGCTGGATCAAGGAATAGACCTCGGAAACATATAGATCGCGGCCAAAAGGCCATCCCTCCCAACCGAGGCCAAAGATGTCGCCATCTGGCTGGCCGGCCTCTCCGATTGCCAGAGGGCTGATGTAGCTCCTCAGGCGCTCAAGGACCCTGGCTTTGACCAAATCTGGCTGGCTCATCTCCGAGACCACGATTTCGGCTTCTACCTTTACGCCCAGGTACCTGGGCTCCCGGATATGCAATGTGCTCGTCAGCAGCCGTTTCGAGTCCAGGTGGGCGCGGATCTGCGACTGCAGTTCGGGCTCGAGGGCCAGCTTTGTCAGATCGCTAGCCCGGAGAGCATCGAAAGCCGCGGGCACGACGAGCAGTTCGACAGTGCCCGGCGGGTGCTCGGCCGAACCGCGGCTGGCCCCATTGCACTTGACACGGGCTACGGCCCGGCTGGCCCCCTTGGCGAGGTTCTCAAAGTCCTCGGCTGTGATCGCCCGCTGTTGCGCGCGTAGTTCGCGCCGGGCTCGCATCCGGGCCTCCTCGAGGGTCTCCTGGTCGCGGCCCTTCTCGGCCCGCGTCAGATTGGTCACCCGGTCGACATAGGGCACCGCGGAGCGAAGGACCTGTAGCTGGCCGGCCGGCACGTTACCCACCACCCCGCCGCCATGCCGATACTGGACTATCCGGATCCTCCGTCCTGCCTCGGGCACGCGTCCATACTGCTGCACTGAGCCATCGGGCTTGCGCAGTGACGGCCCGAAGCAGATCTCGCCGGTAGCCTCGTCTAGCGTAAAATGCCTGTCGTAGCGCTCCGACGCTGAGAAATCCGGGACCCGCTCCCACCGCACGTATCCCACCTCGCCGTTGCGCTTCTCCTCAACTTCCACATCCTCGCCCCGCCCGAGGGACAGGATGGGCACGTGCTGCAGGTAGTAGATCTGGCCCGGCTCTCCGTTGCTGGTGCCCAGGACCTCGTCACGGACGGCGACGGCATGAGTGGCCCGGACCGTGCCCCCAAGGGCCTGCGCGGTGATCGCCTTGATGGAGGGTGGCTCGGCGTACATGCCCTGCTCCTCATCCCGTGGCTCCAACCGGCAGCGCAGCCAATATGCACGCTGGCCGTGGACCTGGTCGATTTTCATATCAAGGGGCAGGTAGAGCACCAGCGATCCCTGGGGATTGTTCAGCCCGCCGGTGGTGTCCTTCTCGCCCCGGCGCGTGCTCAATGGCACCTCCTCCCAGTGACCTTCGCCCTGGGAGTATTCCCACACCCAGGGAGGGTTGTCGCGATTGATGCCAACCGCCTTGGTCTCCTCACACTCGAAGGCAAGGCGCAGGATGTAGCCGCTCAGATCACGGTCCTCATCAAAGCCCACGTAAAAGATGTCGCCCACTTGAGGCTTGGTCTCTTTCTTGCCAAAGGCGTAAAAGGGCACCACGCCCAAGTTGGGCAGGTAGTTCTTGTAGAAATCGGCCTCCCGGCGTAGCTGGACCAGCCGCGGTGGAGCGATGATCAGGCGCTGATCGGACGTAAAGGTGACCTCAGCCTCCGCCTCAGTGGGCCGGGTGGTGACCTCCAGGCCCTGCGGGACGATGACCATGGTGTCATCCTCGGGTGCGATGGGGAAAGGAACCGATAGGTAAAAGGTCAGCTCGGTACGTGCGCTGCTGGCTGGCTGGAGACGGACGCCGATCATCTCCAGGAACTTGACGTAGGCCTTGTCCGGCACGCGGTTCAGCCGGTAGACGATCATCTCCGTCATCCAGGCAAAGAGCTCGATGAGCGTGATGCCTGGATCGCTCAGATTATAGTCGGTCCATTCCGGGCAGTAGCGGATGATGCGCCGTCTGGCCTCATCCACCAGATCCCGCTGAAAGCGCAAGTCGTCCAGATTCGGTGTTGGCAATGGCATAGGCCGCTCCTCATGCACCTGCCGCATCCCTCGCCAGGCTCAGAGCCTGGCAAGCTGCTCAAAACGCTTCTTCCTCCCCGGCCAGGTAAAAGGGATAGACGATGCTGCGCTCGTCATGGGTGTCCTTGACCTGGTATCTGATTTCGACCAGCAACGCCCCATCCTGCCCTGGAACCGCTGCAACCGCCACATCCCGGAGCTCGATGCGCGGCTCCCAACGCTCCAGGGCTTCCTGGACGTAGTAGACTACCAGGCGTTCGGTGGCGGCGTTGCGCGGCGCAAAGACTAGCTCGTGGATGCGGCAGCCAAACCCGGGGCGCATCCGGCGCTCGCCGGGGGCAGTGCCCAGGATGATACGAATGGCCTGCTCGATCTCTCGCGACCCCTTGGCCAGCGCGATCCCCCCCTGCGCGTCGATCCGCAGCGGAAAGGCCAAGCCCTGGCCGATATACTCCCTATCCCGGACGCTACCGTTCATGGCTTTCCCCTCGGCAGGCGGACCTTCCACGCGAGTCCCAAGGTCCCCTCATCTATCCCAAGCCAGCGAGCGGAGGCTCCTCCGACGGGCTCAGGATGCCTCCGCCGGCGCCCTTCGACCACGCCCCTTCGCAGGCTCGGGGGGCGCCTCTGGGCACCCACTCCCGGCTTGCCCATCCTCACATCCCCCTGACCCGCGCCTGTCCAGGAAAGGCGATCACCACCGGGGTGCCGGTCGGCGTGCAGATGGCCTGGCTGCTCTGCACGACCAGCGGCTGGCCCATCGATTTGACCCGCAGCGTAAGCGTCGGCGGCAGCCATTGCCCGGTCAGGCACGGTCCATTGGCCACCGGCGGCGGTGGAAAAGCACATCCAGCGATGGCCAGAGGCGCTGACGACATTGGCACCGGTTGCCCCATGATCTTGACCCGGGGGTTGGGTGCGGTCAGCTTGGCCTGACCGCCGTGCGCGCACAGTACCTGCGCGCCCATATTCAGCAAGAATCCGGGCATTAGATCACCTCCAGTGCGCCGTTGTTGATATTCACCGCCGGTCCGTTCAGGGCAACCTGTGCCGCGGCGTTCTTGATGGTCAGGCCTGCCGTGCCTTCCAGCATGCAGTTCTGGGTAGACTTGATGTTGCAGCGACCGGTCGCCTGCACGGTAAAGTTCTGCTGCGTCTTGAGGGTCATGTTCCTGCCCTCGAAGGTCAGATCGTCGCCGGTGCTCTTGACGTTGATCTTGCCTTGGGCCTCGACGCTGATATCCTTACCCACCTTGAGTGTGAGCGTGTTCTCCTTGGAGTTTATGACAATCTCGTTCTTGGCAGTCTTGTCGCGGATGACGATCTGCTCCTTGCCGTCAGTGTCATCCAGGATGATCACATGACCGCTGCGCGACTTGATGATGCGCTGGTTGACCACCCCATTCTTGGTCGCCTGGTTGTTGGGCAAAGGCGGCTTGTCGGCGCTGCTCCACAGCGCGCCGACAATATAGGGGTGGTGCACGTCGCCGTGCTCAAAGGCGATCAACACCTCGTCGTTGACCTCCGGCAGGTAGAAAAAGCCCCGCTCCTTGCCGGCCATTGGCGCCGCAATGCGCAGCCAATCGCTCTCGATCTCGCCCAGCCAGGCATACTTGACTTTGACCCGCCCCAGGTTGTCGGGATCGTTCAGATTGGTCACCAGGGCAGTCACCACCCCCTCCACCAACCCCCGGCTGTGCCCGTTGCCGCCGCCCGGCTCCAGCAGATGGCTGAGCGTGTTGGGCTGGCGACCGGTCATGCTGAACCGGGTTTGGTAGCGTTCGGCGCTATAAATGTGGGTGGCCGATGTGACAAAGTACTTGCCGCTAAAGCGCTTGCCCACCTTCTGGATAGTCACCTTCCAACCAGCCTTGACCCTTGGGTCGCCCCCGCACACTCCCTCGGCCTGCACGAACTCGCGGCTGATATCGTTGCTCAAGCCCGTTGCCACGGCCGTCGCTTCGTCAGGGGTAGAGACCGGACGGTTGGTCACGACGGCCTCGGCTGCACTGAAAGCTGCCTTGGCGGTAGCGCCGCCCGATTTGGTCATCCCCCCCTGGTTCAGCCTGGCATTACTCGCTTTCTGGCTGCTGACGGCCTTCTTGGCCTTGGCGTCCCAACCTCTGACAGTCACCTTGTCCGCTTGACCGCTGACCGTCCAGCACGGCTGAAAGCTGCGCAGCCCTTCGGCATAGGCCAGTTCCGGGCCGTCGCCCAGGCTGAAATCCCCCTTCTTAAAGTACAATTTCCCGTCGGCAGCAAAGACCTGGTAGCCGATCCGCTCAGCGCGCGCCAGCAGGAACTCCATATTGGTCTGGTTGTTCTGCAACACGTAATCGTAGGTGACCGTGGTCGCATCCACCTGGGGGGTCAGCCCCGCCTCCCTGGCAAGCTGGCTGGCAATCTCGCTATCCTTCTTCTTGAGGAAGGTGCGGGTCTTGCACCCACGGTGCAGGCGGTGGGACCGGTCATAGCCACGGACCAGCATCGTCGAATCGCCCGCCGCAGAAAAGTTTGGCTCCAGAGCGGTGATCTCGCCCTTGATGAGGGTGCCACGCACCCCGCCCTTTTCCTCGTCCGTGACAACTGTTATGTCGACCACCTTGCCGATATCCAGCAGCTTGTCGTCCACCCAGGACAGGTCGCGGTCGTAGAGCCGGAGCGTGAACATATCGGGCAGGTAGAGACTGGTATCCACCACCACTTCTTGGAGGTCATCCATGAATGCCTCCGAGACAGTCTGCCCGCCGATTTTGATCAGAACCTGGGTCAGGAATTTCGCCATGCCTGCCTCGCTTCCCGCTCTCGTCTCCGCCTATGGCAGCGGGACCAGCTTCAGGATCTGTCCGGGCCGCAGCGCCATGGGATTGACCAAGTCATTGGTCTCGGCGATGTGTCGCCAGTAGCCCGGGTCGCCATACTCTTGGTGGGCGATCCAATCCAGGGTCTGCCCTTCGTGCACCACCCATATCTTTCTGGCTTCGGTGCGGGTGGTCGGGTTCTGCCCCTTTTTCTTCTCTGCAACCTCTGCAAAGGTCACGCCCACCTTGGCCCGCAGTGGGGTGCCATCGGCTTTGAACAGGGTAAAGTTCTGGGAGACCTGCTTGATGACGCCAGTGAACGACAGGTATGAGCCCCATTGAAACTTGCACTGAGGCGGTTCGCCCTTGCCTGTTGTGCGGTTGGCCTTCGACTCGTCGATCTGGGCCATCTTTAGCAGCTCTTGATACTTTTTCCGCACATCAGCGCCTGTATCAGTCGAGTCAAACCACAACTCGACGCTGAAATCCTGGGCCTCCCCGCCCGCGAACTCGGGATCGGGGACATCCTTGCCGTCTACCTGCCTGTACACCCACTTGACTGCCTTGGTAATGGAATAGTCTTTGGGATTGAACTGGCAGACAAGCTTCTGGCGTGGATTGGCCAGTCGAAAGATCTCTGCCTTCTGCAAGTTTATGGGCATTTTCTCGCTCCTGACATAGCTTCCTGTCCCAGCACCCGGCTAGCGACTGAACCTGCGCTCGCGCTCGACAGCCAGCATGCGCTTCACCAGGGGATAGACCTGCCGCGCCAATTGGTCCAGGTCTGGCTCAGCCTTCTCGGCTGGCGCTGCGCTCGTCGCTGGCCCGGTTCCGTCCTGCCTCTGCACAAGAATCGCGCCTGTTGATTCCGTCTCAGGGCGAGGAACAACGGCCAACGGCAAGCGCTGAACCAGCGCCTCCGCGGCAAAGCCCCCCACCGGAGCCACAGGAAGCCCCGCCTGCCCTGGCTGCGGCGCCTCTGGAACCGCATGGGTTCCCTCCATCACAGGCTGGATCGGTGCCCGCAGCGGCAAGGCCCTGGTTCCCGGCGTTCGGCGGGCCGCTGCTCCGGGCCAGAAGCCCTCGCCAAGGGGGCCCTCTGGCGCCACAGTCCTGGTGGGCTCCTCCTCCGAGCGGGCTGCCATCCGCGCCTGGGGCAGGATCGCCGTGCGCTGCACCGGTCCACGGTCGACAGGCCTGGCGCGGGGCGCCTTCCGGAGAATGGGCATAGTTGGGTCCAGCAGCGGTCGTTCGTCCGGCACGCCCACAGGCTCCCGACCTGCATCTGCCCTCTGGGCCGGTTGGCGAGGTCCGGCGGACGGCGGGCGCTGCTCAGGCACCTTCGATACGTCTTCCCCTTCTAAGCGATGCTCCGGTGGTAGACTCTGCCCTGGGGCAGGCGCCGGCGCTTCACTCTCTGGCCCGTGCGCCGGCTGTGGCACATCTGCCTCTGTCCGCTCTCCCCTTGGCGGAGAATGGTCCTCCAGCGGCGCGCGCTGCAGCGGCGGCACCTCCCCGCGCCGGGAAGGCTCCACGCCTGTCGCTTGCACTCCTGGCAGGGACGGGCCAACTGGTCGCCCCTCACCTTCCCCTTGATCCAGACGCGGCAACTCAGCGCGTAGCGCGGGCTCCACGCCTGTCACTCGCATCCCCGGCGGGGGCGGCCCCTTTGTCCGCTCCTCGCCTCTGCTTTCATCGAATGGCGGCACCTCCCGGCGCCGGGCAGGCTCTGCTCCTGCCGCCTGTACTCCGGGCGTGTACGGCGTCATGGGCCGCTCCTCGCCTCCACCCCGATCCAGTGTCGGCACCTCCGGGCGCGGGCCCGGCTCAGCACCCGCGGTTTCAACCTGCAGCGGAGAGGGCGCGGCGGGCAGTTCCTCGTCCTCCCTGCGCCCCACCGGCGGCATCTCCAGGCCGGAGGCCGGTTCAGCCTCCGATACCCAAACCTCCGGCGGAGGCACAGGCGATGGTCTATCCTCCTCTGCTTGACGTTCCAACTGCCGCGCTTCGCCCTCAGCCTCTACCTGTGGCGCAGACGCGGGCGTCGATTGCTCCTCTCGCTCCGCGTCAATCTCAGGTGTCCCTTCCACTTCCGGCGAAGGCGCTCTCCCCGGCGGCGAGGCGGGCCTTTGTGCCCGGCCTTCCTGTTCCCTTGCCACCCGATGCGGCAGAGGTATCTCGCCCTCGGTCGGCAGCGGGCGGTCCGCAGGTTGCTCACCGGGCACCATCCCCACCGCTGCCCTATCTTCGTCCAACGCACCGACCTCAGTTCCGCGCTCTTGAGGAGACGCTGGCTCCGCCGGGCGGGTCGCCGTGGGCGCGATCTCTTCAACCCGCGAGAAGACGCGCGCACCGGGCTGCCGTCGCACGGCTGGCTGCTCCCGGCTCGCGCCCGGTGGCGGCGCTGCCTGTCGCTGGAGCGCGGGCGGCGCCGACGGCGGGGCTGCTGGCATGGGCGGTAGCCCGAAAGGAGGTCCTGGTTGCCTCGCGCCCGGCATGACGGTTGGCCCCACGGCGCCGCCAGGAGCCAGTACCAGGCTGGTGGACTGCGCCTCGTCCAACTCGGGGACCTCAACGCGGTACTTGTCGGCCAAGGGCTGATGCCGGCGGACCATTTCGCCGCCAAAGCGATCAAGAGCTAACGGTGAAACCCGGCCCAGATCGGGGCGCCAGACCCGGCTGCCCTCGCCCTGGCGCGTCACGCGCTCCACCAGGGCGCGCCCATCTACCTCAAAGAGCGACAATGGGCGGGGGCGTCCGGACGCGCCCGTCTCCAGGGCACGCTGGACCCAGGGAGACAACACCGACCGGGCACGCTTGGCCCTCGCCACAAGCGACTGGGCCCAATCGACCAGGCGGGCGGGCGTATTCGGTTCCGGTTGGCCTGTCTCCTGAACCATGCCCTCACTCACCCATCGTCAGCCCGTGGTGGGCAATCTCCAGCGTTTCGACCGCCACCTGGCTGCTCTCCACGTTCAGCGAGGGACCCTCCCACTTGACCGGGAAGCCGTCCTTTACGTTCCAGCGCCGCACAACGGTGCCCTGGACATCCCGCAGAAGGATGGAGAAATTAACCCGTTTCACCTTTGCATCGTAGAGCCCGACCTGATACCACTTCCACAGTGCATCGGAGCGCAGGATGCCGTACTTGAGTACGATGTTGGAGTACTTGTTGCGCCCGGGCAGGATATTGACGCGGTCGTTGACGCCCCCCTCCTCAAGCGTCTCGACAGTCCGCTCCAGGCGCAGGCCGCTGCACTCCATGAACTCGGCCTCGACGATACCCTGGATTTCCACCCAGAACTTGAAGGCCAAGGCTGGATCGGGGCTGTCGGCTTTCTTGGTAACAAAGGACTGGCTCAGTCTCCTTCCCATAGCACAACTCTCCCGGCTGGTCCTATCCCGTCTGCCGTGGCTGAGGCCATCCCATGCGCTGCCGTTCCAACCGAGCTTCCTGCTTGAGAAGCTCGTAGATCCGTTCGGCCAGCGCCTGCAGGTCGATCTCGCGCTGGCCTGCCTCAACACCCTCGCGAGGCACTTGCTCCGCTGCAGGAACGGCGATCATGCTCATCTCAGACATCTGTTGTCCTTTTTCAGGGTGCCGGTACCGTGCCCAAGGTACACCGGATCAGACCCGGCGCCCGGCAGCGACCGGCTCCCCAACGATGGCAACCCTAGGCAGGGAGGCTATCCCCTGCCGCCTCCCTCACTTAGCCTGCGGTTGATACTGGCTATCTCCTCCACCCACCGCTGTCGCTCGCCATGTTCGAGGTCCATGATTTCCTCGCGCGGCCAGTGAAAGTGATAGGCAATATAGGCTACCTCCTCGTGCAGGCGGTCAAGGGGGTAGCCTACCACCCCCCCAGGTCCGCCAGATCCACCTCGAACTCGGCATTGCATTCCGGGCAGGACAGGTTGAGCGTGCTCGCCCCCTCTTCGTTGATCTGCCGGTAAAAGGCCTGCAGATAGGCCAGGTCGGCGGCAAAAAGGTTCTCGATCACGCCACTGGTGACCTGTGACAGCGTACCCAGCTTGACGATCACGCGCGACAAAAGGATGATGACCAGGTAGGCCTGGTTCGAGCGCACCCTCAGGTCGCGCAACGGGGCGATCTCGTCCATGGCCGTGGCCAAGCGCATGACCCCTTCCCGGTGCAGGTTGCCATCCCGATCGACATAGCCCCGGGGCAAGGTGAATTCGAATTCGGTCTGCAGGCTCATGCTCCCCCCTCGCCGGCATCCGCAGGGGCAGGCAACAGTTCACCCCTCCTACGGTATGCCCTGTCCCTATGACTCGCGGTACATGCCCTCATGAACGATGGTCAGCTCCTCGACCCCGAACTCGTTGCTGTCCGACTTGAGCGCAGGCCCGCTGACCTTTGAGGGCCAGGCGTTGGCAAAGTGCCAGACGGCGACGGGCTGGTATTCGCGGCTGAACATGGTGATGGTGATCGGCGCGCGCGCATCCGCTACCTTGCCCTGCACCACCTGATCGCGCCACGACCAGAGTTCCAGGTCCTCGGTGATGCCGCGCTTCAGGGTGATATCGCCCCATTTGAGGCGGCCCGGGATCTTGCGGATGATCTCGTGCCCTCCTTCGTCCACGACTTTGTGCTCGACGATCTCGTGCTCCGAGCCGATGCCCGAGCACTCGGTAAAGTAGCCCGCGATCTTGCCCTCGATCTTGAGCTGGAAGTTAAAACCCAGGAGCGGGTCGGCATAGTGGGTATCCGACCGGTCGCCACTCGCATATGGTTTTGCTAGGTCAGGCATCTTTCCCTCCTACGTATTATCCCTTTGACTAGGGACGAGCGCCGGCCTAGGCACCGCCGGCCCACTGGCTGATGCGGAAGATGACAAACTCGGCCGGCTTGACCGGCGCCAGGCCGATCTCGATGATCAGCCGGCCCAGGTCGCGCGATTCTGGCGGGTTCAGTTCCTCGTCACATTTGACATAGAAGGCCTGGGCCGGGCTGGCGCCAAAGAGGGCGCCCGAGCTCCAGACTGTGCTCAGGAAGGCACCCACATCGCGCCGCACGCGCGCCCAGAGCATCATGTCGTTGGGCTCAAAGACAACCCACTGGGTGCCACGCTCGATCGATTTTTCGACATAGTTGAACAGGCGACGAACGCTAAGGTACCGCCAGGACGGATTGCTGGACAGGGTACGCGCCCCCCAAACACGGATGCCCCTGCCGGGGAAGGCGCGGATGCAGTTGACTCCGTCGGGGTTCAGGGTGTCCTGCTCGCCCTTGGTGGTGTTGTAGGACAGACCGGTGGCACCCAGCACAACCTCGTTGGCCGGCGCCTTGTGGACACCGCGTGTGTTGTCACTCCGCGCCCAGACCCCAGCCATATGACCACAGGGCGGGATGTAGATGGGGCGATTCAGGATCGGGTCATCGACCTGGATCCAGGGGTAATAGAGAGTAGCGTAGCTGGAATCGTAGCCGGCGATATTCATCCGCCAGTCCTTGATCTCCTGGGGTGTGGCATTGGGCGGAGGGTCAATGATCGCCACCCGATCGCCCAGACGCTCACAATGGGCGATCATGGCCGTCTGCACCGCCTTGACCAGATCCAGATCCAGATCCTCGGCGGGCGGTGTGGACATGAGGTCCGGCACGCAGAGCATGGTCACATCCTCAAGTGCCTCCAGGCCCTCTACCCCTGTCCGCTCGGAGACATCTCCTCGGAACTCGGACGACGTAGCTGGCAACAGGTACTTTTGCTCCAGATTGAGCGACTGTTCCTGGGCTACCGGCCAGATCTTGGTCAGGGGGGCATGCGCTGCCGGCATGACCAGCTCTATCCACTCCGGTGCCTTGTTGTTCTTGTATGCCACCTCTACGCGTTTGTCACCGTCCTCCTTCTCCTCGACCAGCGTGACTCCCTGCACGGTCTCCTTGACGTACCAGGCACCGCTCACTCCCTGCCGCTCGACTGTGAGGTCAAAGGGCGGCAGCTCGGTCTCTTCCGCTGGAGAGGGTGCTTCCTCCTCTGCAGCCTCGCCTTCCTTGGCCTTGGTGCTACGCTTGGCGGCTTTGGGCGCCGGCAGATCGGCCACATCCACCTTGACTCGCAGGCGCAGGCCATCGAAACCAGCTTGCTTGGCCCGGATCAGCAGGTGCGGCTTGCCATCGGCCCCCAGCAACGGTGCTTCGGCCTTGCCGATAGTCTTGACACTGACCACGTAGCAGCGCGACCCGCCGTTGTGAAAGTACCCGTACACGGCGTGCGGCAGGTATGCCCCCTCGACAAAGCCGCCAAAGCGCTGCACAAACTGGGTCCAATTGGTGACGAGCTGCGGTTTGTTGAGGAGATCCTCGGTAACCAACTCGCCGTCCACCTGGCGCAGCCAGTCGGCCTTTTCGGTAAAGCCGACAAAGGCAGCCATCGCAGTGCCGACCCCCTCGATCGGCTTTGGCCCGCGGTCTATTTCTTCAACATAGACTCCGGGTGATAGATACTCAGGCATCGTAACCTCCTCTCTACTACTGATTGCCTATTGGCCATTGCATGGTTCGCTATACAGATCGTTGACTAGACGGCGCGTTCCGCCCGTGGTTGCCGGTTACAGAACAGATAGAAGAATGCCGCGTGCTCCCTTCACCTCCTCTCGGGACGTGATGCGCTGGACGCGCTGCCCGGTGCGTGAACTCGCCTTCGACCCTACACCTGGATCTCATAGTCCGGCGCCGGCACAGTGATCGTATGCCGTTGCGGCTTGCCACCGTCGACGACGACCTCCAGCGTATACTCGCCGGCCCGGAGCCGGCCAATGGTGAAGCGGCTCCCGGCCTCGAGGCGCACCTCTTGCCCGCGCTCTACGAGGGTCAGCTGCACCTGCTCCGGCTCCAGCAGCGTTTTACTGCGTAGGGTGCCGCCCACTGTCCAGAAGCGGGCCGGCTCGACGCCTTCCGCCAAACGCTGTGCCAGAGGCACCGGCGACGGGCCCAGGACCAGCTCGCGCGTCCGCACCAGGGGTGTGGTGAGCGGCTGATACGGGTCCAGTGCCAGCGTGAGGACACAGGCCACCCCCGGCCTCATCTCGTTGTCCAATACCTGCCACACCTCCGTGGGATTCCGCAGTTCCTCGTACTGGGCGACCATGATCGGAATCGCCTTGGGCTGGTTCCGGAGACCCTCAGGCAGCACCTCTTCCGGCAGGTCGGCGAAGCGAAACAGGGCCATCAGCGCCCGGCCCAGCAGGCGGTGCTCGTCCTCCGGATCGTTGGCCCAGGCTGTGATCATATAGTGCAGATCGACCCGCACCGGCTTGCGACGCCGGGTGACGGTTCCGTCGGGCTTGTGCTCGACATCCCACAGCGGCTGGGTCTGGCGCAACTTCTGGTTTTCGCGCACGTCGTACAGGAATAGGTTGAGCGTGGGCCGGTTGAGCCGCGCCGACCACTCCCGGCCCGGCTGGTCAAACTTGATCTCCACTTCGCTGTTCTTGACAGGCAGCTCGCGGACCAACAACCGCCGCAACGCTTCATCTACCTCATTGATCATGACCGGGCTGCTCCTGCCGCCACCAGCCTGGCGGTCTCATTCAACCTTGCTCCCCGAGTACATCATCCTCCTGCCGCTGTACATCCTGTTGCGTGGCAACCGCCGGTTGCATAGCAACAGCCGGTTGCATAGCAACCGGCATCATCTGCAATTCCTCTTCCTCATAGTCCTGTCGCTGCACGCCCTCACCGCCGGGTGCCGAGGCTACCGCAGGTCCGGCGTTGGCTGCTTGCAAGGCCAGGGCGTCGGCCTCCTGCTCGAAAGCGTCGCCGGGCGGACGCACGTTCATGCCGCTGCCACCCGCTGGCACCCGGCCCGTGCCTTGCTGCACGACATGGCTCAACTCGTGGGCGATCAGCTCCCGGCCCCCACTGGAAGCGGGATCGTACTCGCCCGAGCGGACAAAGATGTCCTGGCCCGTCGTAAAGGCGCGGGCGCTGAGCTGCTGGTTCAGCTCATCCGACTCTGTCCCAGTGTGCACCCGAACCCCGCCGAAATCATAGCCCAGGGCCTCGCCCATCTGCGCTTGCAGGTCGCTCTCCAACGGCTGCCCGCCGCCGCGCGCCCGGTTGATGCGCCCCGCTGTTTCATCGTCCAGCTCGAAGCCTGTGCTGAGCGAAGCCGAAGCGCCTTCAGCTCCGCCCTGGCGCTGGGCCAGCAGCCTCTGCACAGCACGGTTGCCGGCAAGGCGCTGGAGGTGCAGGATGGCCTGCAGCCGGGACGCGACGCCGGTTGGCCGCTCCCTGGCCGACTCTTTGTCCGGCGACGCGTGCCGCCGGACCTGTTGCTTCTGATCCGAGGCAAATTCCCTACTCACATCATCCTCCATTCCCGCACTGCGAACCGGCCAACTCGGGACCGGATCGATTCAGGTCTAGCAGAACACGGGATTCAGCCACCGCTAATAACAGCATACACGACAGCTGCCAGGAGCAGGACCAGCGCTATGGCGGCTACCACGAGTACTGCGCGACTCAATTGGGGCGCGTTTTCCCACTCCCCGCACAGGCTCCAGGGCCTTTGCCCGTCCTCGGTCATCGTGACGGTGACGGTATAGGGGCGAGTGCACGGTCGAAGGTCGAAGAGCCGTCCTCCCGGCCCGATCAGGGGCCGGTCCTGGGGTGTGAGCCTCACAGGCACACTGACCGTCTGGTCGGCAGGCACCCGCAGGCCAGCCCCCTCGGTCTCTTCCACGGCCTCCCTCACCCCGTCCGCGATCACAAAGTCAAAGCGGCAGGCGCAAGCGTCATCCTCCCCCTCCAGGAGGACCACCACGTCGCTGTTGCCCCTATTGGTCAGTTCCACTTTTACCTGGCCCCACGGCTCCGATCCGGGGATGGACAGCCGCCTGGGCGACGGACGATCGCCCACATCCAGGTCGTAATAGGGATCGATGCTGATAGCGGCGCTGGCCTGGCTGCGCTCGCCGGGATAGATGGGCGAGGTCACCACCAGCACGAGCTGGTGCGTCCCGGCCCGGCTCGACGGTGAGCGGGGCGGCGTGACACTGACCTCGACCGGTTCTTCCTCTCCCTCGTTGAGGTGAAACTTGGCGGGCGAGATGGTGACCCACTCCTGCGGCACCCCCTCCGCCGCCACGTGGAAATCAGCCACCAGTTCCCCGGCGTTGACCACCGATAGCTGGAAAGTGGCCGTCTGCTCGACGTCTACTGCCCACTCATCCGGTGTGATAGCGGTCAAGATAGCCGGCCCTGCGGGCTCCGCGTCCGGGGTATCGGACGCGTCCGGGGCGGGTTCCTCCGGGGACGGCGGGCCGGGTTCGGGCTGGGGAAGAGGCTCCGGCACATGGTCAGGGACGTCCGGCTCTTCCTTCCTGACCCTGAAGACCAAGACATAGCCGGCAACGCGGATCTCATCCCGGTCGTGGATCTGGCAACTGCTGCCGGGTGAGACCGCCTCGCCATTGACGGTGACAGGCTCCGCCTCACCCGGCACCGTCAGCCGGTACGGCTCCTGCCGGTAGTGCAACTCCAATTGGAAGGGAGCCACCCCGGGACTCTCGAGGAGGATGTCGTTGGATTCGTCCTGCCCCAGGCTGGTTGTGCTTCCGGCTTCGTCAAGATCGTAGATCTTGAGCTGGTCTTCTGGATCGGTAATTCTGAGTTGGTTCAGTAACGACATGGTGTCTTCCCCCTCGCAAAGCTGAGCTGCCCGTCGAACACTCCTTTGGGCTACGACTTCTCACCCTGGGCCTACCCCAAAAAGAAACCATCAGCCCGCTTTGGAGCGCGCCTGGCCCGACCTGCGCGAGCAGATGGCGGATGAGACCTGCCTTAGGCAGTAGGCGCGCCGCCGGACCGATGCCGGCGTAGGCTTGAATGATTTGACAGGGCTGAAGCCGGGCACCAACGCCACCGCGGTACCGACCACTGAATGGCAGAGGGTCCGCCAGACCCTAATCGAGATAAACCAAGCCACTCGACTGTCGTACCCCCGGCCATACTCCCTGTGGCCTACAGGCCTAAGCGGCTGCGTGCTTTATCTGCCACATTCCGCGTCATCTGACTTAATCCCCCGCTCCTTTCGCCAGTCTCGCTATACATGTATTTCCCAAACAAATACACGCCGACACCCAACTTTCTCCCCTCCTCGTAGGCGGCGTCCACCTCCGCACCACTGAGGCCAGCGATCACATCGTACTTAGTCCCGGCAATACTCGCGACCATGTGACCTCCGGAAAAGACGACCTCCTCCCGCCCGCGTACATTAGGCGCCATTCTCAACCCGAAAGGCTTCGTCCCGCAGCGGTACAGGAGCGGATTGTGGGAAACGCGGGGGTTACCAACCGGTGCTTCCCCATGCTTCCGCAAGTACAGAACCAGCAGTAGTTCGCCGATCGACTCGCAGTTGAATTGCTGGTTCTGCAATGCTCCTGCCAGACCTGACTGACCTGACTCATAAGTCCACTTTACCATACCATACGTCCGGAGCGATCGAAACAGGAGGTCAGCAGTAACATCGGCCGGCGCCAGGTTAGCAAGCCCGAGCTCGCGAAGAATCACGTCTACGTCATCGTCACTGACGGACCGTGGCTTGACCTGAGCATACGTTGCGCGCTGCACCACCTGGCTGCCGTAGCCACGGCGATCGATCACCCGCTTTGCTCTGCTATTAGCCTCATTCTCGAAAGCATCGCCGGCTGGACGGACGGTCATGCCACCCCCAGCCCCGCTCACTCTTCCAGAATTCTGCTGGACCACGTGGGTCAGCTCGTGGGAGATCAGCTCCCGTCCTTCACTGGAGCCCGGGTTGTACTCACCCTGCCGGAAGAAGATGTCTGAGCCGGTAGTAAAGGCCCTGGCGGTGAGCCGCTGGTTGAGCTCGCCCGATTCTGGCCCGGTATGGACCCGCACCTCGCCAAAATCATAGCCCATCGTTTCGCCCATCTGTGCTCGCAGGCCGCTTTCCAACGGCTGCCCGCCACCGCGCGCCCGGCTAATGGCGGACTCTACGTCACTGGGAACCGGACCGCCCTCCGGCCCCACCCGTTGGATGGGTTTCATCATCAGCGCTTCCTCCTCTTCTGGAGGCTGCCGCTGGGCGGCCTTCAACTGGAGCTCTTCTTCCTCCTCCGGTGCCTGGCGCTGGACGACGAAACGCTGCACGGCGCGGTTGCCGGCTGTCTCTTGCAGGGCCACGATGCCCGCAGCGGACGCCATAGCCGGATCAGCAATGGCACACTGGAGGGCCAGCAGATCGGGCCCCTCCGGCAGGGCTTCGGGTCCCTGGTTGACCGGAACCGGGTGGCGCGTCTTGGGCGCGGTTTCTTTGCCGCGATCGGCTCTCTGCTTCTGTCGCTGGCTCATCGTCCTCCTCCATACAGACTGCCTACCGGGCAGCCAACTCCCCCTCGCTCACCAGCCGGCCCATCTTTTGCAGCTCGCGGCGGGTGCCGTGCAGCAGGTGCTCCATAGTGACCGCGTTTCCGTCGGCTGCCGCCAGGTAGGCGGCCCCGACGAGGATGTTGCGGATGTTGCCCCCCGCCAGCTTGAAGCGGCGGGCCAGCGAGTCAAAGTCCAGATCCGGCTCGCGGGGCACGCCGGGCGGGAACAGCGTCTCCCAGATACGCCGCCGGTCCGCCTCCTCGGGGAAGGGAAAGTCCACCGCGAACTGCAGGCGACGGGTAAAGGCCTCGTCCAGGTTGGCCCGCAGGTTGGTAGCCAATATCGTCACCCCGTCGTACCGCTCCATGCGCTGCAACAGGTAGCTGATCTCGATGTTGGCGTAGCGGTCATGGGCGTCCCTCACCTCCGAACGCTTGCCAAAGATGGCGTCGGCCTCGTCGAAAAAGAGGATGGCGTTGCTGTTCTGCGCCTCGCCAAAGATCCGCTCCAGGTTCTTTTCCGTCTCGCCAATATACTTGCTGACCACGGTGGACAGGTCGATCTTGTACAGGTCCAGGCCCAGTTCGGCGGCCATGATCTCGGCAGCCATCGTCTTGCCCGTGCCCGCCTCGCCGGAAAAGAGCATCGTCACCCCCGAGCTGGAGGCCAGCTTGCGGCCCACGCCCCACTCCTCCAGCACCTGCGGCCTGCCGCGCACCGTGGCCACGATCTCGTGCAGCAGGGCCAGTTGGTCGCCGGGCAGGATGATATCGTCCCAGGAGTAGCGGGGCTCGATCTTTAGCGCCAGGCTGCCCAGATAAGGGCTGGAGTGGGCGCGAGCTGCGGCGTACAGGTCCTTGCCAGCCAGGGGACGGCCTGCCTGCGCGGCCCGGTCCCGCGCCGAAGCGACCGCGTCGCGGATCTGGCCGCTGGTCAGCGCAAACTGGCCGGCGAGAGAGGAAACGCCCCAGACCTCCGAGGTCGTGCGAACCTGCGGTTCGCCTGAGACCTCCGAGGTCTCACCGCCCAGATAATGCTGCCACAGGGCTCGCCGCTGGAGGTAGTCCGGCGCCGGGAAATCGAACCAGAGCAGCGTGCGGTCCCGGTCAATGCCCGCCGCTTGCCAGGCGGCATGTCCGGCAACCGCCGCCCAATCGGGGAAGGCACACAACTCGGCTAGCAGCTCAGGGGATGGACTGCTGCCCGCGACGGTCTTGGTCGCCGCTTCCCCGGTATCTTTCCCGCCGGCATCCAGCAGGCACTCATCCCAGCCCTCCAAATACGGGATGGCGCCCGTCAAGCGGGCGTCGCGCAGCGCCAGCCGCAGCGCCTGGAGCGGCGGCGTGCTCTGGCCCACCACGGCTGCCAGGTCCACGCTCAGCAACGGCCGGCCGGTCTTGCAGGCCAGCAACCGGGCGGCGGCCCGTTGGCTGGCCTGATCCACGCCATGAAAAGCCAGAAGCGGCCGGTCCATCGCCAACGGGCGTTCCAACGCCAGCGCCCGCTCCATCTCGGGCCAGATCCCGGCAGCCAGCAGGGCATCGGCCCCATCCGGCTCCTCGGGCGGCTGCCACAGGACGGCATGCGAGGCGAGGCCCGCGTGGGGCTGGTAGCCGCCCATCATCCACGTAACCAGGGCAGGGTCCACCCGCAGCGCCTGCCCCAGCAGCGGGCCATGATCCGATCCCGTTGCCGGGAGACGCTCCAGAAAACGGTAGCGGAACAGCGGCCCGTCACCCGTAAGATGCGAGAGCTTGCGCCAGCGCTCGGGGCCGGGATCGCACAACAGATCCAGCACCAGGTTGATCTGCGGCCGCTTGCGGGTCACGTCGTCCTGCAGGTAGCCGTAGAGGCGCTCGTAGCGCAGATCCAGGCTGGGGGCCAGGCAGATGAGAAGCGTATCGACGTCAAATCTGTCGAGCTCAAAGGCGGAGGCCAGCCGGACCAGGCGGGGTGGGTCCTCGTCCCCGGACTCTGCCACCAGGGCTTCCACCTGGCGCACGGCACCAGCATAGGCCTCGCCAAAGGCCTCCTCGGCCTCGTCCCCCAGGGACACAAGCTGCCCCCAGCTCATGCCCAGGGGCCGCCAGGCCAGCGCCTCGGCCTCGGCATCAGAGATGTGCAGCCCGCGAAAGCGGTCGTCGGGGTCCTGGCCGGCCACTTGCCAGCGCAGCACCTCGCGCTGGATGAGGAGGTCTATGCGTGCCAACTCGGCCTGCAAGTGCCGCAGTCTCGGTTCGGCCTCGGCGGACGGAGCTACGCCAGATCGAACGCTCACGGCACCTCCTGCCCGGCCTGGCTGTCATCTCCCGCGGCGAGCTGCGGGGGCGGTCCCTCCACCTGTTCGCGAATGAAGGGGCTAATCTCCGCCAGATCCTTAAAGTAGCGGCGTTGGCCACTGAGGACATTGTCGATGGAGCACCGCCAGATGGTGGCATCTCGCACCCGATCGACGCCCTCTTTCCAGACCCGCACAATGAAGGAATGCATATCACTGGACATGCTCGCCCCCCCTGCCCCACGGGCAAGTCGTCGCGTAGCGATTCCAGAGGAGGAAGCGCCCGGCGAACGCCTGCTGCGGTCGACCGGGCAACGGATCCTGGTAGGCTGATTGTAGCAGGGATGCGTCTAAGCGGCGTCTTTCGAGCGTCTGTGGGGGGGACTTGGCGCGTCTTTGGAGTCAGCGGAGATAGCGGACAGCAGTTGGGCGATGCGCCGCAGTTCGGCGTTGGCTTCCCGGAGCATCACCCGCAGGCGCTGCAAGCTCCGCAGGGCTTGCTCAACCTCCAACTGCGTACCTTCATCGACTCTCTGACCAGGTAGCTGCGAGCCCGTAGCGGGGTGAACCGCAGCCAGCGGAAGTTGGTCCTTCATAAGCTGCCGGTACAGGCTCGTCGTCGCTTCGCTGGGAGCGACGTCCAACGCTTCGCGCAGGATCTGAGCGCAGCGCTTGTACTGCATCAGGGCCGCACTGCGGTCGCCCATCAGCCAGAAGAGGCGCATCATCTGGCGGTGCACCGACTCGCGGGTATCGTCGACCGCCAAGGCACGCCGGCCGAGGTCCAGACCGTGTTCATAGGTGCCATTCATCTCGTGGAAACTGATCAGCTTGCACAGATTGGTCAGGTAGAGCAGCCCCAGCCGCTCGCGCTCGATCAAGCACCAATCCAGGTACAGGCCTGACAGCAGGTCACCGGTGTACAGATCGAGGACCGACCCCAAACGAGCAGCCTGCTCAGGCGACAGGTCCTGACCACCCAGGTACTGGTAGCACGCGACCACGGTCTCAAAGACCTCGACGTCGAGATAGTAGCTGCTCGAAGGAGCGAAAGCCAATCCCCCGCCCTCGCTCACCAGGTACTCGGCAGGCTGGATGCCAGTCTCCTCAAGGAGATTGCGCAGCTGCCAGAGGACGTTACGGAGACGCTTGAGAGAGACTGGCGTGGATTCGTCACCCCAGAACTGGGCAGCGAGGTGCTCGCGGGGCTGAAGCTGGTGACAGTTGAGCAGGAGGTAGCAAAGCAGGTGGTGAGCCTGTTGCCTGGGAAAGCCAGTCAAGATGCTGCCCCCGTACGCAGCCTGGCCTGCGCCAAAGAGCCGTATTTCCAACATCGAGCCATTCCTCCATCCCATAGCCGGAGGGGCTCCGCCCCTTTGCAGAGTCCGCGACCCTAGGCCTCTCTGTGACCGCGCCACTCGTTGCTTGCGTTTGTGTCAGCTAGACCGGTTGGCAGACAAGGTAACCAGAACAAGCAGAAGCAGACATTGGCGCCAGTTTCATTCTATATCAGAAGGCCCCAGGGTGCAACAATCATGATCTCACTCACCTATGCCTATGCAGCCACTTGACACCTCTTTCGATCTCGTGTGAAATGTAAGCAATCGAAAGCAAACGGAGGCTTTCCGCGATGAACGAAAGGGTTTTTCCGGAGGAGCGGATGGATCAGATCCAGGACCTGCTTCAGGTAAGAGGACGCGTGTCAGTGAACGAGCTCGTCGACCGCTTCGGCGTCTCGGCTGTCACCATCCGCAGCGACCTGACCACCCTGGAGCATCAGGGCAGGCTCATCCGCACGCACGGCGGCGCCATGAGCAAGCCAGACACCGGACTGGAACCAGCCTTTGCCCTGCGCCTGCGGATTTGCATGGCCGAAACGGAGCGCATCGGGCGGGCTGCTGCAGGTTCTGTTGCCGGAAGGCGGAAGAGGGATCGTTGTTCATCTTGGAGCCGTTCCGCACCGCGAAGCTTTGCGCAGAACAGCTGTAGCTCATTTCATAAGGTATCGACTCTCAGGACCGTTAATAGTGATCTAGCCACCTATCACTTTGGTCCATAAGGCACGAAACGTAGTCTGAGAGATTGACCTTGAGCCAAACAGCGTTCCAGCCAATCCCAACCAAGACGGAAATAGCTCTTGTCGCGGCGGTCCTTGCGGTCTACCAGATGTCGTCGCCCATTCTTGACTACCCAACTGCCCAGGGAGATCAGCCAGACGTAGACCAGGCACACACCCAGAACCAGTCGCGACAACCGGTCGAGACCTTGGAGGTGCGTCGATTCGAGATCAAAGCCGTGGCCCTTCATGTCACCATACATTTCTTCGGTCCACATCCGGACCTTGTAAGTCCGGATCGTACGCCACGTGGCAGGCTGGTCCGTGGCGAGATACCAGGGCCCCTCCTCACCTGTCTCCCAGTGGAGTACCATCGACACCGGGCCGTGGTGATGCTCCTGCGTCAGATAGACGCAGTCCAGATAGCGAGTCTCGCCCTCTTCGAGATCAAAATCTGCCAGTTGCTTCTGGGTCTCGCCTGGCTGCCAGACCAGAATCTTGCTTTGCTGACGCAGGACGTAGTGCCAGCCTCGGCCTTTAACCCAGGAAGCCAGAGGAACGTGTTGAAACTCACAGTCCCCGATGACCCAGACGTCGCTTCCTTCGGGAATCAGCTCTGCCACCCAGCGGAGCAAGGCGATCTGTTCCTTAGCGGCAACCCATCCTTTCTTGCCGCGATGAACGCTCCAGGCCAGAGGCAAAGCCCGCTTGCGGTAGGCAATGCTCACCGTCAGCAGTCGGTGGTAGAGTCCCAACTTGGTCGTGTCAAAGATCAACCGATTCGGTTGATCGCTAAAGGCACCAACGAGCGATTCCGCCACCGGCTGGTGGTAGTCGCGAACGCCAACCCTGGGATTGTCCAGAAAGCGCTGCAGACGATTGACCAGACTGGGCACCTTTCCAGGCGTGGGCCACCTGCGCACGATCAGCGACAGGTGCACCTTGCGGCTGAGATACAAACCGGTCAAGAGCAGCGCCAGGTTGCGCACGCGAGTGATCCGCTCGCCGGGCTGCCACTTGCGTATTGGGGCCGTCATGGTATCATAGAGTCGAAGGTTGTCCCGCATTTGCATCTCCTGGGTACAGTTTTGGTTTCGCAACCCTATTGTACCAGATGCTGCGGGCAACCTTCAATTTCTTGTTAAGATGCAAAGTGATAGGTGGCTAGTGGCTGCCTTTGACCATCGGTTTTGTGCCACTGCTGCTAGTATTCGTGTCTCTAGCAGCTTCTATCCCATTGGATAGCAGCGTGATCGCCCAAGGGGCGCTGCTACCAGCAGCACAGCAGCCATACCCCGGCCCTGATCCGCACCCAATCCCGGGCACGATCGAGGCTGAGGACTATGACACCGGCGGCGAGGGCGTAGCCTACCGCGATACCACACCGGGCAACGACGGAGGCGAGTATCGCAGTGACGATGTAGACATCGAGATCACCAAAGATGTGAACGGTGGCTTCAGCATCGGTTGGATCGAGGAGGGAGAGTGGCTGGCATACACGGTAGACGTTGCCTCCTCGGGCCTTTATGATATCCAGGTCCGGGTGGCCTCGGCGATGGAGGGCACGATTAGTGAGACATTGCCGGTTGTAGGAATCATCAGTTGGACGGTGCCCATGACCCGGGTGCTCCACCTCGAATTCGACGGTGAAGACCTTGGTGGCCCGCTGACGTTTCTGGCCACAGGCAGCTGGCAGAACTGGACCTCGGTGTTTGCTCGCCGAATCCTGTTGACAGAAGGCCAGCACGTGATGCGCCTGGTGATGCACTCGGGTGGGCTCAACATCAACTGGATCTCGTTTTCAGAGTCAGCGTCCGAGTCCGGCGAAGAGCGACTTGATAGGCTGATCGCGCAGATGATCGTGGCGGAAAAGATCGATCAACTGCACGGCAGCGATTGGATGGACACCGCAGACAATACCCAGCTGGGGATTCCGGGCCTCAGAACGGCCGATGGGCCTCATGGCCTCAGGGGGGGGAAGTCCACCAGCTTCCCGGTGGGTATCGCGATGGCCGCTACGTGGGATCCGGAACTCCTGGGGAGAGTGGGCATTGCTCTCGGCCAGGAGTTTCGAGGCAGAGGGAGAAACCAGGTCCTCGGTCCCTGCCTGGATATTACCCGCGATCCAAGGAATGGACGGAGTCCAGAGAGTGGCGGCGAGGAACCATATCTGGCCGGGAGGATTGGCGCTGCCCTGGTCCACGGCATCCAATCGACGCAGGCGATTGCCACGGCAAAGCACTATGCCGCGACGAACCACCAGGCGGACAGGCGGAATGCGAATCACATGATCGACGCTCGCACTTGGCGAGAGTTCTACGCCATGCCGTTTCGGATGGCCGTGCAGCAGGGCGATGTCTGGTCAGTAATGAACGCCTACAATTGGATCAACGGGCATCCCAGTTCGGCGAATGATGAACTGCTCACGACGATGTTGCGTGACGAATGGGACTATGCCTACCATGTGATTTCCGATTGGGGCTCGATCTACACCAGCGCCGCACAGGCTCTCGATGCTGGATGCGACCTGGAAATGCCTCACACGCCAGGCAAGTACCCTGCGGAGTTGCCAGCTGCCGTCGCCAGCGGAGAGGTCACCGAGGACACCCTCGATACGGCCGTCCGGCGGGTCCTGCGGACCAAGCTCGTTGCCGGCCTGTTGGATGCCTATCCCCTCGGAGATCCTTCCGATGTGTGCAGCCAGGAGCATCGCGAACTGGCGCTGGAAGTCGCCCAGAAGAGCATCATCCTGCTCAAGAACGAGGATGGCATCCTGCCCCTGGACGAGAATGAGCTAGATTCCATCGCTTTGATCGGTCCCAGCGCAGACGTGCCCCAACTGGATGGCATTGGCAGCAGCGTGGTGGAGCCCTGCTATGCCTACTCAACGAAGCAGGGCATAGAGAACCGAGTACCGGGTATCACCATCCACTATGCCAAAGGCTGCGATATCAACAGCGAAGACACCAGTGGCTTTGAGGCCGCCCTGGACGCTGCCCGTACCTCGGAGGTGGTGGTCTTTGTGGGCGGTCTCGATGCCACGCAGGAAGGTGAGGAGGTCGATCGGGTTGGGGGTTCCGTCCAATTGCCGGGGCAGCAGCAAGAACTGATCACCCAACTGGCTGCCACCAATCCCAACATCGTCGTGGTGTTACAGAGTGGAGGCATCGTAGCCCTGGAGCGGTGCCTCGACAGCATCAAGGGGCTGGTCTATGCGTTTTACCCCGGGCAAGAAGGCGGCAATGCCATTGCAGACATCCTGTTCGGCAACGTGAATCCCAGTGGCAAGCTGCCGGTGACGATGCCGCGCACTGATGACCAGTTGCCGGCCTGGAACGACCTGGATTTCAGCGGTGATTTGGTGGATGGCTTTGGCTACCGGCGATTTGACAGCCTGGAGCAGGCGCCGCAGTATGCCTTTGGCTACGGGCTCAGTTACACCACCTTTGAGTATGGCAACCTGACCGTGACGCCTGCCTCAGGCCTCGATGAGATGCCGGTTCTCGTGAGCGTCGCCGTGACAAATACGGGCGACATCACCGGAGATGAAGTGGTGCAACTGTATCTCAGCGCTGGCTTTGCCGACGCCCAGGCCAGGCATGCCATACCCATGCCGGTCAAGCAACTGCGTGGTTTTGAGCGTGTGAAGTTAGTGCCGGGGCAGAGCGAAACTGTTACCTTCACGCTCGGCCCGGAAGAGCTCTCTTTCTGGTCAGTCTCCGACGACAGCTTTCGCGTCGAAGCAGGCGCCTACACTGTGCGAGTGGGTGGATCCTCTGACGAACTGCCCCTCACTGGATCGTTCGAGATCAGATCCTCCGTTCTGTACGACAGTGCAACCGGCGCGACCGATCCTGTGTCCCTGCCCGTCCTGCAGAATGCAGCGCTCGGCAGGCCTGCGGGCTGTTCGTCCATTGAAGGCTGGGAGTACGTCTGCAGCCAGGCCGTGGACGGCGACCTCGCGACGCGCTGGAGCAGCCAATTCAGCGATCCACAATGGATCTATGTGCATCTGGGTTCGCGGATGAGAATCGAGCGAGTGATCCTTCACTGGGAGACGGCCTTCGGGAGAGCCTACCAGCTTCAGACCTCAGACGATGCCATCCACTGGACCGACATCTACAGCACGAACGCAAGCGAAGGAGAGGTGGACAACCTGGAGGTGTATGGCTCGGGACGCTATGTACGCGTGTACGGCACTCGGCGGGGTACGCAGTTTGGCTACTCGCTTTGGGAGTTGGAAGTCTACGGCACAACCCACCGAGTCCACTTGCCACTGATGATGCGCCAATCCTCAGCACTGCCACCCCTCAATCCAACTCGCACAGTTGGCATCCTGGTGGATGATTTCGGGCCACAGCCCTATCGAAGAACGCCGGCCTATGGTCGCAATCGTCTCAGGGGTGATCGGGGGCCGTCAGCTCTTGCCGTTAAGCGACTCCTTCCAACTGGTCGGGCAGCCAGCTTTGACTTCCCCTAATGGTAGCGATACCGTCCCGCCCAGCACCGCTAATGAACTTTACATTAACCAGGTGCTATCTGATTCGCAATCACTCACCTCGGTGATCTGACTATCTCAGAAAGGGAAGGGGGTTAATGTAATATACCTTACCGGCACTGGCGGATGATGGCCATCGTCCTGTCGAGCGCCCCATCTCGAGTCGACTCAGAGCCGATCCCGAGCTCCTATCCGTCTCTGGTCAGGATAGCCGCAACCTGGCTGCACATATGCCAGCTGGCTGCCTAGGGGCCTACCGGCTCCCAGGTGAGGTCACCTCGCAGACGCCACCGGCCGCCTTCCATGCCCCGGGAGTCGAGACGGACGACCTCGCCTGGGAAGCCCCCGGCTGCCTCCAGCTCGATGAAGCCGAGAGGGGTCTTGTGCTCTGCATTGGTCGGCTCGACCAAGTCCAGCCTGCAGTGTTCTGAGCAGTCCAGGGATGAAACTCGCAGGCTCTCGCCCCGACGCATCCACCGGCGCGGCGGAGCTAATCGCCGAGCCAGGCACCCCTGGCGAGTTGTGCAGGTAGCCAACTGATGTCGATCAGGCACGCTTATTGTCAGACACCGGTTGCTATCTCCGATATCGATACGTACATATCAGTGTTGGCTGCCACCGCGCGTGAGCGGCCTTCGTGGATGGGCTACCGACGTGCTCTGGGTTAAGGCTTCACGATCACGCGGTAGGTATCCGGCTTGCAGGCCGCCTGTAGCGCAGTCTCCAGTTGCTTGAACGGGTAGGTACGGGAGATCACGGGCCGCAGGTCTATCGCCCCCTTGGCGATCATATCCACCGCTTTGCGCATGTCCTGCTTGTCCTGGCTCATGGTGCCGCTCAGGACGATCTCCTTCGAGTGGAACAGGTTCGGGTCCACCGAGATTTTGGTCCCGCGCGGATGGATGCTGGCATATACGTGAACCCGCCCGCCCTTTGCCACAGCCTCGACAGCCTGTTCCACCACCGCGCCTACGCTCACGGCGCACAGGATAGCGTCTGCGCCACGGCCCGCCGTCAGGGATTTGACCTTTTCCGGAAAAGAGTCGTTGGTGGGATCGATGATGGCGTCTGCCCCAATCTTCCGGGCAAAGGCTGCCCGCTCGGCGTTGGGCTCACTGACATAGACCGTTGCCCCGGCCTGCTTCAGGAGCATCACGTGCAGGATGCCCATGATGCCCGCGCCGACCACAACCACCTGGTCCGACCGCCCGGCACCCGATTTGCTTACGCTCCGGATGACGCAGGCCAGCGGCTCCGCCAGGCACAACTCATCGAAAGATACATCGTTGCTGCCCGGATAGAGCTGATAATCCTGTATCAGCACATATTCGGCCAGCCCCGCCGGACCGACCACATCACGGTCGCCATACGCCTTGCGGTTGTTGTCGCAGATATTGTCCATGCCCCGCCGGCATGAGTCACAATAGCCGCAACGGGTAAGCATAGAAGCCACAACCCTATCGCCCAACTGCGCCTTGGTAAGGATCTTGCTGCCAACCTGTACCAGCTCGCCCGACACCTCGTGCCCGCTGGATAGGGGATAGAAGTGCTCCTCGCCAGTGTACGACCGCTGCTCCCAGGTGCACAGTGCACATGCTTTGACTTTGACCAGCGCCTGGTTAGGGCCAGCTTCCGGAATCGGCAGTTCGTCGAACCGGATCGTCTCGGGCCCCACAAAGACCGCCCGCTTGTAGGTTTCTGCCATGATGGTTCCTTTCCTACTGCTTCAAGATTTCGAGCGCGGCATCAACCGTCGCGCCGTCGTGGATGATAGCTGCAACAGCCTGCACCATCTTTGCCGGGTCCTTCCATTGGTAGATATTGCGACCGCAAGCCACGCCGCAGGCGCCGGCCTGCATCGCGCCGTGAATCTGCACCAGCAGATCGCGGGGGTCGTCGGACTTGGTGCCGCCCAGTACAACAATGGGCACGTAGGCCTGTTCGATGACTTGTGCAAAGCTGTCCACGTCGCCCGTGTAGGTGGTCTTGATGAAATCCACACCCAGTTCGGCGCCGATGCGGCAAGCGTTGGCGATATTCTCAGGCGTCCAGAACTCTTTCGGGTTCTCGAACCCCGCGGGCAGCATCTCGGCCATCACCGGCATGTTCCACTCGGCGCACTGGCCGACCAGATCTGACAGGTAGGGCAGCATCTGCGATTCGAACTTGGACCCGGGCATACCCATGGCTCCCACAGCGTCAGCCCCCAGCCGTAGCGCGTCCTCTACCTCGTAGATCAGATGCAAGGGGCCACGCTCCGCTGCCAGTGATGACAGGCCACCGTCCACCCGCAGGACCAGGCCCATGCCGCCGATCTCTTTGACAAACTGCTTGCTAACCCCGTACGAAGTCAGGATTGCGTCGGCGCCACCCCTGCGCAACTTTTGGAGGACTTCTCCTGGCTTCTCCAGCCCTCCCATCGTGCCAAATAGGGCTGCGTGGTCCATGGCAACGATCAGGGTCTTGCCATTCTCTCGAAAGATGTGATTCAAGCGGTGGTTGTGCTTTGTTCCAGTCATCTATTTCTCCTTATAACTCAGAATCGTGCCTAGCCATCCAATCGCCCCATCAATAGGGGAACCAACATCTCTTCGGGCCGAAGACTGCCGTGCTCGCCCCGGTCCGCGGCTGATACACCTTCCGGAATCAGGCGGCTGTTGTCCCGCGCCAACAGCAGCAAGTCGCCCAACCTGGCACGCGATTCGCGCGGCATCTCGCCGAGGCCAAACAGTCCAGCAGCAATCGCCTCATCCATCTCCAGCACCCGGAACTGGTCAGCCAGACGTGTGGCTACATAGTCGCGGACCTGCCCGGTGCATCCCGGGCGTACGTGCAGGTAAGAAGCCCGGGGTTCTGCAGATGGCGGCCATAGGAGCATCTCTTTCAGCTCCGGATGCTCCTGCAGATACACCGCACGTTCAGGTGGTGTCTCAACCTGCCCATGATCGGCCGTGATGATCACCACTGTCCCCTCTCGCGCTGCGGCGGGCAGGGCGCCGTGGAAATCCTGCTCAAATGACTGGGCGATCTGGAGAACCAAGGCCGCGAGCCGCTCGTCCGCCGGGCCGTACCGGTGGGCCACGTCGTCGGTGCCCGCCCAATACGCGCTTGCCAGCAGTGGCGTCTCAGTGCGGCTCATCACGGTGTCGCGCAAGTTGATCCACATGTCGCTGTAGTTGAGGAACCCCTCGATACGTTCTACTCCGCGCAGGAATAGGCGCGACAAGCCTCCGCCTACGTGCGGCCCATACAGATGGGCCACGGTGCGTACACCTGCCTCAGACAGTAGCTGCGCCAGGTGAGGCACCGGTATGAACGCCTCTGGCTCCCAACCCCACTGCATCAGGGAGCCAGGTTGACCGTGAATGGCAGGCATCAAGCGGATCATATCCGCCAGAAAGCCATACTCGGGCAGAAACAACCTTCGTCCGAGAAAGCCGTGGTCGGCGGGCGTGCGTCCTGTCCAGATGGAACTCATCGCTGCCATCGTCGTCGACGGAAACACGGAGGTAAGCGGGACAAGAGTGCCCATCTCGGCCAACCGACTGAAGCCTGTCTCCTCCTGCTCCAGCAAACGCTTGAAGCCAAGATAGCCCAAGGCATCCAAGATCACCACCACCACAGCGCACACGTTGCCTGCCAGATGCTCCCAGGCACTGCTCGGCAGAGCAGGTTCCAAGCCGGCCCGGATCAGTGCCCCTTCTTTTTCCTTGCCGAAAAGGGAGACGATGGTCTGGGCCAGATTAGCGATAGAATAGCCGCCATAGTGCGGCAGGATGAACTCCTCATCCTGCAGAAGGGTCTCCAGCGCCGGTAGCCGGTAGCAGCGGATGGTTTGCTCGAACTCTGAGGCCAGGCTCACGGGCACGGTCCTACCGGTTTCTCTGCTTGGGATCGAGATCTTCGCGCAGCCAGTCGCCAAAGAGGTTGATACCCATGACCGTGATAAGGATAGCTAGCCCTGGGAAAAATGCGATCCACCATTCATCGGCAATGTACTCGCGACCATCGGCCACGATCCGGCCCCAGGTAGGAATGCTCGACGGCACGCCCAGCCCCAAGAAACTCAGCGAGGCCTCAAAGATGATCATGTTCGCTACCAACAGGGTGGCGATCACGATGATCGAGGCAGCCACGTTGGGCAGGATGTAGCGCAGGATGATGCGCAAATTTGAGGCACCAATCGATTGGGCACCCAAGACATATTGCTCCTCCCGGACCGAAAGGACCTCACCCCGCACCACGCGGAAGAAGGTTACCCACGTAGTGATCACCAGGACCAGGATCAGGTTGAACAGGCCGGGGCCCAACATGGCTGCAACTGCGATGGCCAGCACCAGGAAAGGGATCGCTTGTTGCACGTCGCCCACGCGTGAGATCACCGAGTCGACAGCTCCGCCCAGAAATCCAGCAAAGAGACCCAGGCTGACGCCTAGCAGAGCCGATGCAGCGGTAGCCACCAGGCCAACGAATATCGAGATACGGGAGCCATGGATGACCCGGCTCAGAATATCACGCCCGACGCTGTCAGTGCCAAGGGGATGCTCCAGGCTCCCATCGTCCATCCAAAAGGGCGGCTTCAGGCGATAGACGATATTCTGTTTCGCCGGATCGTGCGGACTGAGCACCGGGGCAAGAATGGCCACCAGTATCACCAGCACGACCAAGAGCAAGCCGAGCATACCGCCCGGGCTGCGCACTAGCCGCCCGAAGAGCATGCCACGGCGGCGCCTTACATAGTAGGTTTCTGCCGAATCCCACGGCTGATCGCAATCAATCATGTAATCGTATCCTGGGATCTAGCCAACTGTAGATAATGTCCACACTGAGATTGATGGTCACGACTATGACGGCCGTGATCGCCACAAAGGACTGGATCACGGGAACGTCCCGGTAGCCGATAGCGGTAACGGCCAGGCGGCCCATGCCCGGGTAGGCAAAGACCACCTCAGAAATCACAGCCCCACCCAGCAACCAGCCCATCTGCAAGCCGATCACAGTGATCACGGGAATAGCCGCATTCTTGAGGGCGTGGCGGGTGGTGACGGTACGCTCGGACAAGCCCTTGCCTCGGGCGGTCTGGATATAGTTCTCGCCCAGAGTATCCACCAGGTTACAGCGCAGCAACCGGGTGATGGTAGCCATCGAAAAGGACCCGGCGACGACAGCAGGCAGGATGAGGCTCTGCCAACCCTCCGCCCCCGAGACCGGCAGCCACCTTAGCCTGACGCCAAAGATCAGCATCAGCATCAACGCCAGCCAGAATCCCGGCACAGCCTGGCCCAGCAATACAGACATCCGGACGATCACGTCGGAAACCTTGCCCTGTTTGAGGGCGGCAAAGATGCCCGCCGGTATGGCCACAATAAGCGCCACGAATAGTGCCCCGAAGGTAAGTTTGAGCGTCGCAGGCATCCGCTCCACGACGATCTGCATGGCATCAGTGCGGTAATGATAGGAATAGCCAAAATCGCCCCTTACAGCGCGCGACAGAAAGTAGAAATACTGGACCGGGAGAGGCCGATTAAAGCCCATCTCCTCGCGAAAGGCCTCTATCTGTTCTGGCGGCGTGTCGAGAGGCAGCAACACGGCCACTGGATCGCCGGCGAGGTGCATCAGCAAGAAGACAATGATAGACACCCCGAAAAGGACAATAACTCCGTGAACTGCGCGTCGTGCGATATACTTTCCCATGTCGTCGGTCCCATGTTCCTGATGGAGCCCGTTCGGGCCGGGCTCATCGGTCCGAGGATGGTACGGCCACCCTCACCGGATGACCGTACCATGCAAGTTCCGGTTGTGCTATTCCGACACGGAAACGCCAGAAACGATGATGGCCAGCAGCGGCGATGGTTGGAAGTTCTCCACGTCACTGCTCAGCCCGTAGATCTGGGCCGCCGTGTTCATATAGATGGCAAGCGGGTCATCGTGCATCAGCTGGCTAGCTGCAGCATAGTGCTCCGCACGCTCGTCCTGATCCAGGGTATCCCTGGCCGCTTCGAGGTGCATTGTCACGTCTTCATTGCAGTAGCGGGTAATCCAGCCATTGCACGAAGCAAAGAGCTCGATGCTCTGCGGGTCGGGTGTGTTGCCCCAGCGGGCCCCCCACAGCATGCTCTGCGTGCGATCCATCCAGTTCTGATTGAACTGGCCCAGTTCATAGTCCTGGATCTCCACAGTCACGCCCACCTCGGCCAGATACCCGGCGACTGCATCGATCACGTCGGTGTGGCCCGCAGTGGTCACGTCGAGGGTCGCCTCAAAACCATCAGCATAGCCCGCCTCAGCCAGCAGATCTTTGGCCGTCTGCACATCGTATGGATACGGCTCCACGTCCGGGTTGTAGCCCAGGTAGCCGGGTCCGATGGGGCTGGCGATGCGCGAGCCCAGGCCGTTCAGCAGGTTCTCGATGATGGCATCCACATCCACGGCGTAGTTGAGCGCCTGTCGCACCTTCACATCGTAGGTTGGCAAGGTTTCATCGTCGGTGATAAAGAAAACGTACTGTAGCTGGAACGCCTCGTAGGGCACGACCACTAGATCCGCCTCTTCCAGGTCGTCCATCTGGTCTGGTGTGACGTCCTGAATGATGTGGACGCCGCCGGCCTCAATCTCGGCAGCGCGGGTGGCGGCTTCGGGGATGGGCCGGAAGACTACGGTGTCGACCATCGGCTTGCCCTTGTAGCTGCCCTCCCAGTAGCTCTCGTTGGCCACCAACGTGACATGATCGTCAGGTATCCACTCGACGAAGGAGAAGGGGCCTGTGCCCACCGGGGCTGCGGCGAATCCCTCGGCCCCGACCTCCTCGAAGTACTTTGGCGGCAGCATGGCCAAGCGGCTCGTCAAGCTGTCAAACAGCGTGCCATCGGGCCGGTTGAGGAGCAGCCGCACCGTATAGTCATCCACGACCTCTACGCCATCGATGGTCGTGAACTTGCCCTGGTTGGGCGCTTCTTCCTCGGCCAGCATGCGCTCTACTGAGAACTTGACCGACTCGGCGGTAAAGGGCTCACCGTTGTGAAAGACCACATCATCGCGGAGGGCAAATTCCAGGGTCGCCGTGTCCACGATGGTCCATTCCAACGCCAAGCCGGGGACGATGTTGCCCTCAAAGTCCCTCTCGACCAAGTGATCAAAGAGGGCGTGTACAACCGACCAGCCGGCTGCCTGGTTGACAAAGAAGGGATCCATGCTTTCCACGTCGAGGGAAATGCCGATCCTCAGCTCTGTGGGCTCTGGTGGAGCCTCTGTCGGTGGAGGTTCCGTGGGTGGAACCTCTGTGGGCGGGACCTCAGTCGGTGGGACTTCTGGAGGCTCTGTCGGAGCCTCGGTGGGTTCCGCTGCAGCCTCCGTTGGCGCCGGTGGCTCCTCTGTGCCGCCACATGCAGCCAGGCTCACCACCATGGCCAAGACGACCAGCATCCCAAGCATGACCAAAACTTTCTTCATCTTGTTCCTCCTCTTAAGGTTTCCTCATGACAACTTTGGTTGTGCATCGCCTCCAGTGAGGCCAGATCCAGTATTCCGCATCTATGCGAGATACGCACCACCCCCTTTCTTATTACCTCATACGAGGATAGACCTAGCATTCCTCCTCCTGAGCGCTAGCACAAAGCTGGTGAAAAGCGCTGCGCAGGTCCGGATAGAGACGCTTGTACACGCCAAACAGCTCCGTGTACAGTCGATGATGCGCCGGAATCGGCTCAAGAATCTCGTCGATCCGCACCATCTGGTTCGCACCTTCCGTGATGTCGGGCAGCAGGCCTGCCCCAACGCCAGCCAGTACGGCGGCGCCCATCAGTGCCGCCTCCCGAACCCGCGGCACTGCCACCGGAACACCCAATACGTCTGCCTTGATCTGATTCCAATCTTCACTGAGCGCCTGCCTTCCGCACACGCGAACCTCGTCGATTCGCGCCCCGGATTCGAGCAGTTCCTCCGCCACGTGCCGGAGAGCATAGGCCACCGACTCCAGGACTGCCCGGATCAGGTGTTCCTGCTTGTGGTTCAGCGTCAGCCCGAAGAACACCCCCCGCGCCTGGGGATCCCAGATTGGCGCTCGCTCACCCGCCAGGTACGGGAGAAAGAGCAGCCGCTCGGAGCCCACGGGAGCCTTGATTGCCTCGAGGATTAACTCTTCGTGGGTCAGGCGCGAGTTGGCCACGGCCTCTCTTGCCCAGTCCAGACATCTGCCCAGGGCCGCCATGGCGCCGCCGACTATGAACTCGCCGGGGTGGATCCAAGATGCTGAGAATACACCCGGTCTGCTGATCGGCTCGCTCCAGCACAACGCCAATCCCCCTGACGTGCCATTGACGTCGGCAGACCGTCCGGGTTCCACCAGACCGGCCCCGATAAAGGTCGCGATGCCGTCGTGCACGCCGGCAACTACGGGAAGCCCCTCTGGCAAGCCTGTATCCCCAGCAGCGGCTGCCGTCAACCCGGCGATGGGACATCCCGCCTCCACCACCTGCGGGAATAGCCTGTGCGGCAGCCCGGATGCTTCGACCTCTTCGCTCGGGAAAGGCTGGAAGTAGGCCAGAGTAGAAGCCGATGGCTGCCCACACAGCCGCAGGGCGATAAAGTCCCAGGCTGCCAGGAACCACCGCGCCTGCGCGTAGGCTTCCTGGCGGTGTCGTGCAATCCACATTGCCATCGGCATGTGGGCAAAGGGGGAAACCGGGTGCCCCAGCGTCGACGAAAGCTCATCGCGCTCGCCACAGGGCCTGGTGTCCATCCACAGTATGGCGTTGTTGAGCGGATTGCCAGCCGCGTTAGCCATCACCACGCTGGGTCCCTGCCCCTGCACACACAGCGCCGCCAGCTCTTCCGCTGGCACGTCCTGGGTCACCTCGCGCAGGGCCTGGCACACGGCGCTCCACCACCGCTCCGGGTCTTGCTCTGCGCACCCCGCTTCGCCGACCGTGATGATGGGATACCCGCAGCGCGCCAGCCGTAGCAGGTTGCCCTGCTGGTCAAAGAGACCGGCCTTGGTTTCGCTGGTTCCCAGGTCGACGCCGATCACCAGACTCACAGTTGTCCTGCCTCCTTGTCCGATGCTGGACCGGCCCCCGCTCGATGCTCCAGCTTTCGGAAGGCGACGTACTCGTCACCTTGCCAGCTAGGAGCTCCTTGACCACGTACTTGCAGGGCCAGCACGTTCTGTCCCTGACGCGCCAGTCGCTGGTTCAGGCCCAGATGCAGCACAGGGCTGTCAATGGCGTAGTTTCCGCCTGCACTCCGCCAAGCTTGTGGCGGCTCATCGAGAGCATCCAGATTGTACAAGGGTTTGCCATTCAAGTAGATCTCGACCTCCCGCCCGGTGAGCAGTTCCAAGTAAAGGCCAAGGGTGTCTTCCTCGGCCTCGAATGTCTGCCTCAGGTACAAAGTCTCACCGGCGTTCCCCCCGAGGGGGAGCCTGGAAGCTGGATCGGCCTGCTGCCATTCTGGAGTCGCAGGACGGTAGCCAATGTCCTGCCAGGACAAGGCATCCCGAACCGGCGGCGTCCAGCCATTCGGAAGGCTGGATGTCCACGCTGGCCCCAAGGTCCACCGCCCCTCTTCCCGCGCACTCACATGCCGGTGCCAGGTAGACGCGAGCCCCTCCTCTGCAACCTGGTGCTCGTGATACCCCAGCCCCTCGGCCGGGTTCAGCGGCAGGTCGAATTGCTCGATGGCCATAACCGAGGGCTTGCCGCTACTGCCCGTACACACAAAGCGCGTGGTGAACCCCTCGGGCCAGGTGTGAGACCTCTGCCAGGGCACATGGATGTGCCCCGAGAGGACAGCCGCCACCCGGTGCTGCCGCACAAGGCCCAGCAGCCGGTCTCGTCCCGGAGGCGCCACCACCAGGTACCTGTTCGCAAAGTCAGTAGCGTTCAGCTCCTCGTCAGGCCGCCCGATAAACATCGGCCGGTGCGTGAACAGCACGATCTGCTTGGGTCTCTGCGCAGCTATACTCGCCAGCGTTTCCTCTAACCAGGCCCACTGTTCTGCCTCTTCGGGGAGCCCGCTGTTGATGACCAAAGAGTCGATGCCCACCATGTGCACGCCCCGGCAGTTGAATGTATGCCAGGCCGGCCCAAACCAGTCCCGGTAGGATGCCTCGATGCTGGAATTCACCTCCAGCCTGGCCCACCAGGGAGCCTCGATCTCGCCCATGGGTGGATTATACACGTCATGGTTGCCAGGCACAAAGTAAATGGGTATGCGCAGTTGTGACAGCATGCCCTTGACAGCACGCGCAGCCCAGGCCGACGGCTCGTCCATCATGTCGCCCGTGTGGATCACGAAATCGTAGCCGCCAGCCTCGATCTCTGCCAGGTGGTCGACAAGTACCTGGCTTCGCTCGATAGAGTCCGGCCGGATGTGCGTATCAGAAATCTGTGCAAACCTGATGGGTGTGTCCATCAATCTAGCCGATACCTCTACTGTCTACCGCCAGCAGGATACGGGCATCGAGGGCCATGAGCCCCTGCTCGTATACACGGACCGGGTTGAGATCCAGTTCCTGCATCCCGGCGTGTTCCGACATCATGCGCGAGACCGCCAGCAGTAGGTGAGCCAGCGCCTCGACGTCGCAGCCCGCTTGCCCACGTGTTCCTGCCAGCAGCGGGTAGCCGCGGATCTCCTGTATCATCTCCTCGGCGTCTCCAGGTCCAATCGGTACAATGCGGAACGTGACGTCCCCCAGCACTTCGGTAAAGATGCCACCCAGGCCAAACATCAGCGCCGGACCGAACACCGCGTCCTGCAGCCCGCCCACGATCACTTCCAGGCCGGACGGCGCCTGCCGGCAGACCAGCATCCCCGGGACCGCGGCATCTGGCTTGTGCGTGCGAACCGACCTCATAATAGCCTCGTAGGCCTGCGACACGCCAGTGGCATCGTGGATATTCGACGCCACGCCGCCCACGTCGCTCTTGTGGATTACATCCGGCGACACCACCTTCAGAACGACCGGATAGCCCAGGCGGTCAGCAGCCTCAGCCGCCTCGCGGGCGCTGTGCACGTAGGCGTGCTCCGGATAGGCGATGCCATATTCAGCCAGCAGCGCGGCGGCCTCCGGTTCGGGGAGCGCCCTGCCCATACCTGCGCTCACGTTAGATCTCCCATAGACGCCGACACCGCCTCGTGACCCAGGCAATACGCCTTTCGATTAACCTCTACCAAGCGCTCCGGCCAGCGTTCTTCCATGGCGCCGAATAGATTATCCTCCGAAAGGTCGAGCAGGCCCAGGGCAAAGAGCCCGCCCAGCATCACCGTGTTGGCCGCGCGGGCGTTTCCGGCCTCAAGCGCCAACTCGGTTGCATCCAGCCTGACCACAGACGCACCCAGCTTGGCCAACCCATCCACGATGCTGTCCACCGCCGGGTATTCGACCCGGCCTACCGCTACGTCCACAGGCATCCAGGGCCGGTTGTTGATTAGCGCCCAGCCGCCTGGCTTGAGAAATCGGACCGCCACGCGCAGCGCCTCCAGGGGTTCCATCGACAGCACGACGTCCGCCTCGTCCTCCATCATTGTCGGCGCCCATACCTCGCCCATCCGCACGTGGGCCATCACCGATCCCCCGCGGGTCGCCGCGCCAAATGTCTCGGCCAGTTTTACGTCCAGCCCTTGCTTCAGAGCAGTCTGGGCCAGGAGGTGCGAGGCCAGGATGCTGCCCTGTCCGCCCACGCCCGCGATGACCACGTTAGTAGCTGCCTTGCGCTTCTGGCTCATTAGCTTTCCTCCCCAGGCACGATGGCGCCGCAGGGGCAGAGTTGGGCGCAGATGTCGCAGCCGACGCACAGGATCGGGTCAATCCCGGCCCCTGTTTCATCCGAGAAGGTGATGGCAGGGCAGCCCAGCCTCACGCACTCCCCGCAGGAGATACAGTCCTCGGTGACCGTGTAGGGTTCCCTGAACTTGCGCTCCCGCCGGAGAAACTGAAGCATGCACTCCCCCCGGGCTACGACCACCGCCACTCCTTCGTAGTCCAGCGCTTTGCGCAGAACCTGTGTCGTGTTCTCCAGATCGTACGGATCGGTCACTTCCACGAAATCTACGCCGAAAGCCCGGGCTACTTCCTCAATCAGGATTGCCTTGGCCGGCTGGCCAATGGCAGTCTGACCGGTAGCCGGACAGGCCTGGTGGCCTGTCATCGAGGTCCAGAAGTTGTCCATGACCACAAATGTCAGCTTGGTCCCATTCCAAACGGCATTTAGCAAGCCTGGCATGCAGGTGTGGAAAAAGGTCGAGTCACCGGCTACGGCGACCACCTGACCGCCCCGGTAGCCTGCCCGTGCCTGTCCCTGCGCCATCGACACGCCCGAGCCCATGACGTACAGCGTGTCTAAAAAGTCATATAGGATCGTCGAGTCATGGTGCGCCAGAGCCTCTTCGCTCGATTTCGGCATCTGGCCCTTCACGCCATAGCCCGCCTGCTCGTAACACCCGATGTCCCCATTCGCGATGTGGACGTCTTGCGATCTCTCACCCAAAGCCTGCCGCAGCGCCCAGTAGGTGCCCAGATGCGAGCAGCCTGCGCACAGCGCTGAAGAGCGGGGAATGGCCAGCGGCGCTACCTCATCCTTGACCGCCTGGCGCCCCTCGTCTCCTTCCAGCGGCAGCCCCATCACGCCAGCCAACGCCTCGCACACGATGCCTGTCGCCAGCTCTCCGTGGCAGGGTAGCACAGCCTCGCCTTGCTGGCCTAGGATCTCTACCTCCATGCCCTTTGTCTGTGCCAGCATCCGCAGCTGTGACTCTACAAGCGGGTCGCCCTCTTCCACTACCAGTAGCCGGTCGCATCCGTCCAGCACCTCTAATGCGGCCTGCTGCGGGATGGGGTATACCATGCCGATCTTGAGTAGCCACAGCCGCTCCTCCAAGGCCAATTCTCGCAAGGCCTCGCGTGCATAGGCCGCGCCCGTCCCGCAGGTGACCACACCCACTCGCTCGCTCCCCTGGCGCAGTTCGTTGAACGCCAATTCCTCCGATTCCCGGCCTATCTGGGGCAGCCGGGAAAGCTGCCACTCGTGCTTGGCCGGCGCTCCTGGCGGGCCGTAGACGTTCCACCGGTAGGGCGCCTTCCAGTGCTTGTTAAACCCTGGCTCCAACTCCGACTTGTGTACCTCAGCCAGCTTGACCACACCGCTCGAATGAGACAAACGTGTCGCGGTCCGTACCACGACGGGCAACTCCAGCCGTTCCGAGAGCCCAAAGGCGTAGGCCGTCATCTCTTTGGCATCCTGGTGGCTCTCGGGTTCCAGACAGGGGATCATGGCCCACTGGGCGGCAAAGCGCGAGTCCTGCTCGTTTGATGAATAGTGGGCGCCTGGATCGTCCGCCACGACCAGCACCAGCCCGCCGCGCGTGCCGGTGTAGGGCAGTGTCATGAACATATCCATGATCACGTTCAGGCCCGCGCCTTTCATCGTCGCCAGCGAGCGGGCGCCGGTCAGCGCAGCGCCGGCGACCAACTCGAACGCCACCTTTTCGTTGACGCTCCACTCGGCATAAAATCCCAGATCGGCCGAGACGTCCAGCAGGGTTTCCACGATCTCGGAACTTGGCGTGCCCGGGTAGGAGGCCACTACCTCCACACCAGCCTCGATCGCGCCCCGCGCGATGGCCTCGTTGCCCAGCAATAGCAGACGATCTCCCGGTGCTCCTGTAGCGACTTGGTGCAATTCGCTGTCTCCTTATTCAGATACTCTCGTCGAGCGGGCGCGGAACCGGGCTGCCCATACGGCGTCGCGGATCGCCCGGACGGCCCGCTGGGGCGTGGGAAAGACCGGGATCTCCGCCGCGTGCATGAGCAGGCGCTCCTTCTTTTCCACGTCACCGCCGCCCAGGTAGGCAACCGCGAAACAGGCCCCCATCCTGGCCCTGAGCGCTTTCACCACCTCGGTGGCACCCGGGATGGGGTCGCCAAAAATGAGCAAATAGATATCGGCCAGTTTGTGGCGCTCGGCAACGGTCACCGCCGCCTCGAAGTGCTCTGCCGGCGCCACCGTCAGATCGAGCGGATTCGACAGGATGGCCGTGGGCAGCAGTCCGGCCTCCCCCAGATCGCTGACCGCTTTGGGCGGCAGCGATGGGACCTGGAGCTTGCAGGATTCAGCCTCATCGGTGGCCAGGATTCCGCAGCCGCCCGAGCTGGTGACTACCATCACTCGGTCCCCACCGTCCAGTTCCAGGCTCTGCAGGGCCTTGGCACTGTCATACAGCGATTCGATATCGGTCACGCGCACAATACCGTACTGCCGGCATGCCGCATCAAACACCTCATCGCGGCCCGCCAACTGGCTGGTGTGCGAAGCCGCGGCCCTTTGCCCTGTCTTGGTCCGGCCCGACTTTAGCACCACGATCGGCGTATGAGGGATGGCCCGGCTGGCAGCCTCCAGGAATCGCCGGCCATCCTTGGCCCCTTCCAGATAGAGGGCCATGGCCCGTGTCTCCTGATCCCTGGAAAAGTACTCGATCAGGTCCGTCTCGCATACGTCCACCTGGTTCCCCAGGCTGACCGTCGCCGATATGCCCAGCCCTTCGTCCACCGCCCAGCCCGCCAATGTAGCTGCCACCGTACCGCTCTGTGACACGACGGCCATCGAGCCGGTCGTCGTGACCAGGGGCCATGAAGCGCAAAGCCTGTTCGGTGTGTAGTTGATCCCCTGGCAGTTGGGCCCGATCAGGCGTAAGCCAGTCTCAGCCGTCACGGCGAGGATCTCGGCTTCCAGGTCCTCGCGGCCCGCCTCCCGGAACCCACCGCTGATGATGATGGCCGCACCCGCCCGCTTGGCCGCTGCTTCGCGCAGCACGCCGGGTACAAAGGGCGCCGGCACCACTACCACCGCCAGATCCAGGTCCGACGGGCAGGCGCTCACCGAGGGATAGGCCGGCAGCCCCCGGACCTCGCTGGCCTTCGGATTGACAGGGTAGACCTGGCCTTGGAAGCCCCCTTCGACGATATTGGCCAGGATCTCGTGGCCCAGTTTGCTCGGATCAGTCGAGGCACCGACAACGGCCACCGACCTTCCGTGAAAGAGCCTGCGCAAGCCATCCTGCATCGTCTCATTCCCCATTCTTCGAATCCTGTTGGAGCGCTACTCTGGTCCGCTGCACAATGATCACCCCCCCAAGGATCAGCAGGATGCCCGCTACCGCCATAAGGTTCATGGTCTCACCCAGGAATATCCAGGCAAGCAGGGGAGCGATGGCCACCTGGAGAGAGTTGAGCGTCGTGGCACTGGCCACGGTAGTCTGGTTCAGGGCCAGGGTCAGGCTCACCAGGGCGGCCGAGGTAAAGACGCCAGCGGTAAGCAGGCTGGCCAGGACGCCGACGGTGGCCTGGGTGTACAGCCCAAGCTGGCCGGTGGTCAGCAGGTAGCCGTTGAGCACGAGGAGGCCTATCATGCTGGGGATAGCCAGCGCCTGATAGGGGTCCACCCCTCGCCGCATAGAGTAGGTAAGCAACACGCCGGCCACGGACCAACACAGACCCGCCCCCAGGGCGTAGGGCACGGCCAGCCACCAGGTAGGCGACAACTCGATCCCACTGCGCCCAGCCGACAGGACCAGGACGCCCAAAACGCTGATGACCATGCCGAGGGCCATCCTCCGCGTAAAGGGCTCGCGGAGCAGGAGCGCCGCCAGTATGGCGGCAAACAGAACCTGGGTGCCCGACACTGGGCTGGTGATCAGGACTCCTCCCCTGCGCAGCGCAGCAAAAAGGAGCGGCGTAGCCACAACAAAGAGGAGGAATCCATTGATGAGGAGGGCACCGGTGAGGCGCCAGTCGCTGAAGGGTGATGTGGTCTCCTTGCCCCGGCGGTTGATGAACCAGCCCATCGTCACGGCAAAGAGCAATCCGGGCAGGGCTTGAACCGTGGTGCCGACCTGGTCGTTCACCTCTCCCTGCATGGCCACGCCCAAAAACACCTGGTAAAGGGCATAACCCAGGGCAGCGGCAAGGGCCCAGACCTCGCCCCTCCCCAGTTGCACGCGCTGCAGCAGTGCTTTGCCCTCAGGATTGGATGGCATCTGACCTCATCTGCAGGATCACGCGATCCGGCGTTGCGGGTAGTTGGCGAATGCGCACACCTGTCGCCCGGTACACGGCATTCAGGATAGCCGGCGCAGTTGGAATGGCCGCGGCCTCGGCGATTCCCTTGGCCCCAAAGGGCCCCAGCGGCTCAGGATCCTCCAGCAATTGGACGTCCACTGGTGGTGTATCCTGCATGAAGGGGATGCCCACCTTGGCCAGCGTATCGGTGGCCAAGTACCCCCTGTCCAGGACAAACTCCTCCGAGATGGCATAGCCCAGTCCCATGAGGCAGCTACCCTCGATCTGTCCCCGGGCGCCATTAGGGTTAATGGTGCGTCCCACGTCGTGCACGGCGATCATCCTGCGCACAAAGACCTCGCCGCTGGCCTGGTCAACGTCGGCGATCGCCGCCTGCGTGGCATAGCTGAATGACACAAACTTGACGCGCTCCTCAGGACCGGTGGCCTCCAGCGAGTAGGTTGGCGGAGGTTGGTAGGTATGTTCTACGGTGATCCGCTCTCCCCTTGCTGCGAGCTCCGCCGCCAGCTCGGCCAGGGATTCCCGCTTTGCGCGCGCCTCTGCCGGTATCGCGGCCCGTAGCTTTTCCAGGAACAGGGGCGCCGCCTCCAGCACGGCATTGCCTGACATAAAGGTCGTGCGCGAAGCGCTGGTGATCCCGCCGTCCGGAGTTAGAGCCGTATCACAGCCCAGGACATCCACCAGCGAGTAGGGCACACCCAGCGCCTGGGCTGCCAGCTGCGCTACCACTGTGTCGGCGCCCTGGCCCAGTTCAGCCCCGCCGAACCGGACCCGGATCCGGCCTTCAGGGGTCAGATCGATACCCACGCCTGTGGGCTCGGGCATGCCCAGTCCCAGCCCCACATTCTTGTAGCAACTCGCTACACCCACCCCGCGCCTGTGTCCCGGCGCAGGCGGCGGCAGCGACTCCAACGCCTCGGCTAACGCCTCCTCTACAGCATCCACCGTCTGCACGAAGGGCACGCTCGCCTGCAATAGCTGTCCTGTCGCCGTCGTGCTGCCCACGCGCAGGCCATTGACCCGCCGCAGCTCGAAGGGGCTGATGTCCAGCTCTACGGCCAGGTCGTCCAGCAGTGACTCGACGGCAAAGGCCGATTGGGGGATGCCAAAGCCCCGCATCGCGCCGCAGGCCACATTGTTGGTATAGACCGCCAGGCCCTTGATGCGCACGTTGTCGATTTCGTAGGGTCCCGTGGCGAACAGCGTCGCCTGGTCGAGCACCGGGATGCCCGCGCTAGAGTAGGCACCGGTGTCCGCCAGGATGTCGCAAGCCAGCGCCAAAATCCTGCCGTCGCGGTTGGCCCCTACGCGGACCATGTGCTCCATGGCATGGCGCTTGGTGTGGAAGCGCAGGCTCTCGGCCCGGGTCAGCACCATCTTGACCGGCCCCCTGGTGTGTTGGGCAGCCAGCGCCAGGTAGGGGTGCAGGCTCAGGTCATTCCGCGCGCCAAATCCGCCGCCGGGAGAAATGTGGACCAGCCGGACCTTTTCCGGGGGCAGACCAAGGATCGCGGCCACACCCCGCTGGTGGAATGCCAGTGCCTGGCTCGCCATATAGACCGTCACCACACCGTCCTGCAGGTCCGCCGTCCCCGCCTCCGGCTCCAGGTAGGCATGCTCGATGAATGGCGTGCGGAAGCAGCCCTCCAACACGATATCAGCCTCCGCCATGGCAGCCTCGACGTCACCCTTTTCCACGTGGGTACCGTACATCACGTTGCTCGGCTCGTCGCCTGGCCGGGGAGGGTGCAGGATCGGCGCACCGGGCATCAATGCTTCCTGTGGCGTAAAGACGCCGTCCAGCACCCGGTACTCGGCCTTGACCAGGGCCGCCGCGGCCCGTGCGATCTCCTCTGTTTCCCCCACCACCAGGGCCAGCACATCGCCGATCGAGCGCACCCGCTCGCCCGGCGCCACGAACACGGGCTGGTGGGGAATAATGACCCCGTGGGCATTCTGCCCTGGCACGCCCTCCGCGGTGAGTACCGCCTTGACGCCTTCGACGGCGTGGGCCGCGCTGATGTCCAGGGAGAGCAGATCAGCATAGGGATGCGCGCTCCATACCGCAGCCAGGTGCAGTTCCCCTTCGCCTCCGCGGTCAGCCCCAAAGCGGTGCGCACCGGTCACTTTATCGGGGCCATCCTTGCGCACCACGGGCCGGCCGACCACATCCCCATCCTCGCCCAGGTCCAGCTGTATCTTTGTGCGCTCCCGGAGCGCCTCCGCTGCCCGGCGGACGGCACGCACTATGGCATGGTACCCAGTGCAACGGCACAGGTGCCCCGTAAAGGCCGCCCGTATCTCATCTTCGGTGGGATCAGGATTCTCTGCCAGCAGTGCCTTGGCCGCCAGCAGCATGCCGGGCGTACAAAAGCCGCACTGCACGGCCCCTTCGGCCAGAAAGGCCCTCTGTACGGTGCCGAGCTCGCCCCCCGGGCTGGCCAACCCCTCCACCGTGACAATCTCACGATCCTGCGCCTTGGTCACTGGGGTGACGCACGATGCCACCGGCTTGCCATCCAACAGCACCGTGCAGGCGCCGCATTCTCCCTCGCCGCAGCCCACCTTGACACCCAGCAAGCCCAACTGCCCGCGGAGCACATCCACCAACATCGCATCCGGCGCCGCTTCCACCGAAAACGGCTGTCCGTTTACGTGCATCATCAGCTTCATGCGACGCCTCCCGAGGCCGAGTTCGCCGCCGCGATGGCCTGCTCCAGTGTTGCCCTAACCAGTACACCCACCATCGCCTCCCGGTAGTCCCGGGCGCAGCGCAGCAGGCTGTCCCTCGGCTGGGCTTCTTGCTGGGCCAGTGCTGCAGCCTGCATGACGGTCTCAGCGGTGGCCGGCTGGCCCGCGATCCACTGTTCCGCATACGCCGGGTGAAATGGTAGTGGAGCGACCGGCCCCAAGCCGATGGATGCGGAGACAACCTTGCCTGCCTTGAGCCTCACGACAGCCGCCGCACACAATACCGGCAAGGCGATCGACTTGCACTTGCCCAGCCGGCGGTAGGCCGACCCAACCTGGCCCTCCGGAACGTGGAATCGGAAGCGGGTAACCATCTCTGCAGTGCTGTCGACCGCTGAGATACCAGCGCCTCTGTACAGGTCCAGCAATGGCGCCCAACGCGCGCCACCGGCTCCCACAATTTCGGCCTCTGCCTCCAGGGCCAGCAGCGCCAGCGCGGTATCGGCGGCCGGCTGAGCATTTACCACGTTGCCCCCGATCGTCGCCACGTTGCGGATCTCGGGCGAGCCCACCTCCGACGCGGCCAGCGCCAGGACCGGGACGGCTGCCTGGACGAGCGGCGAAGCCGCCGCCTCCGCGTGGGTCACCGCCGCGCCCAAGGTCATGGCACCGCCCGACTCTTTGATACGGCGCATCTCCGCGATGCGGCTGACGTCAATCAAGCAGGCAGCTCGCCGCTCGCCCCGTTTCAGCTGGAGCACCAAGTCGGTGCCTCCGGCGACAATGCGCGCATGCCCCGACCACCTGGCCAGCAGGTCCACCGCTTCGCTGATCGTCTCAGGATAGAGATACTCTTCCCACATGGGGCCTCCGCTGATTCAAAGCCTCCGCCTGGCTGGGAATATGCAGCCTGAACCGCTGCCTCACTTGCCCGTCTCCAGGTACTCGTACAGCCGCTCCACACTCCAGGCCGGGTCGAACCCCAGCTTTTCCAGGGACCGCCCCTGGCTGCGAAAGTCCTGATCCAGCAGTCCTTCGGAAATCGTCACGATGGCGTCGCTCACCGGCGTGGGCACGCCCGTCAGCCTGCCCAACTCGCAGTAGGTGAACAGGCCATGGGGGATATCCTCGGTCAGGTGACGTGTATCCAGTTTGAACGGGCCCTCGCAGATCTCCAGGTTCTCGGTGTGGATGGCGTCATACAGCGGCAGCACCCCCTCACCCTGCCGACCAGCCGGGTTCCAGCCCACGTTGTAGATCTCTTCTTCCAGCGTGTAGGCCTTGATGCCCAGCGCCTCCGAGATCGCCATCCGCTCGCGGTCGATGAGCTTGATCAGGTTCACCACAGCGGGGGTATTGGCCGTTTTGTCGAATAGGCAGAACGTGGGATCTCCCCGCTCGATCCGGGCCGCGTTGCAGATCATCGGCGGAGGGTGAGTGATGGCGTTATAGTCTACCAGGATCGTCTCCAGGACGCTCGCCGCCGGGCGGATCGAGTAGTCCGGAAAGGCCGCCCGCAGCGCCCCCAAGACCTGGTTCTGCAGCTTGCCCGGGAAGGCTCCCGTGATCAGCTCCATTACCCGAGCCTCGATGCGCACCAACGTCGGTTCCATCTTGGTCGCACCGTAGGGCAGTGTGTTGGTGTCTCCAATGGCCACCCGGGCTCTCACGCCCAGGTCGCGAAAAACCTTACCATAGATCAGGCAGGCCCCGCCCTTTCCCCAGATGACGATGGTTTGGCCCTCTTCTACGTAGGGCGCGCAGGTGCGGGCAAAGACCTCGTGGGCAAAGGCCGGAACCGGGTTAAAGATCCAGTCCGCCCCGCGCATGGCCTCCGCTATGTCGCTTGTAATTATGTCAATCTCGACATAACCCTCGTCGATGATCTCTATGCCGCCGCGCTCCTTTATCGGCTCCAGTACCCCGGCGAACTCGGGCAGTTCGTACAGCGCGACAGAGTGACCGCGCATGGTCAGGTCAGCTGCTGCTGCGCATCCTCCGTTGCCCGCGCCCAGGATCGTGATTCTTGCCATTGGTCCTCCTAGCTCAAAGCGAGCCGGTGCTCATGCAGTGTCTCGCAGTTTGGCCGTCTCCTGCTCGTCCACCTGGCCATCGCGGATCACCACACCATACACCTTCGCTGCAGCCTCCAAGCTGACATATCCATCGCGCACGTCGTCCAGCACCCGCTGCACATCGCGCTCGTGCGGGCTGCCCCAACCCCCACCGCCGGAGGATCGAATGCTGTACACGTCGCCCCGCTTCAACTGGCGCATACCCTTGGCCGGCAGGACATCCTCCTCACCGGTCCCCTCGTTGATCACCAGGTAGTTTGTCGAGCCCGGCCGGCCCCCGTACAGACCGAACGGCGGGTTCCGGACGCCGTCACCAAAGATGGCCAGGAACGGTTCTTCATCGTAGAACTTGATCGAGTACCGCACACCCAACCCGCCGCGCCACTTGCCGGCGCCTCCCGAGTCGGTCAGAAACTCATGGTACTCGGTGATGTGGGGCGAGTCCAGCTCATTGGTCTCGATATTGGGTGCCGTCAGCCCGCCCAGATCGATGCCGTCGCCGACGTAGCTCGGCCCATCCTGGTAGGGCATCGCGCCGCCGCCGCCCATGCCGCAGAACGCATAGTTGACGTAGAATTCGCCGCTGCGCGGATCGATGCCCGAGATGGCCGGCCCGCACCAGCGGTTCCAGGCTGCTGGCGCCCGGTCGGGCAGGGCCTTGGCCAGGGCGTCGTACATGGCCTCCAGCACCGCGCATGCCGTGTCCAGCGTACAACTGGCCACCGGGGCGGGCGGCAGGGGATTGACCACCGTCCCCTCTGGGGCGCTGATGTGGATCGGCTGATAGGCACCCTCGTTGTGGGGCACCTCAGGACTCACGCACAGCAGCAGCGCCACGTAGACCGATGTGCAGGAGTTCGCAAAGGGGCTATTGATGAATCCGGTGGTCTGGGGATCGGTACCGTCAAAGTCGACCCACACTTCCTCCCCCTCGACCTTGACCGTGCACTTGATCTTGATGTCTCGCCGGTCAAAGCCGTCGTCGTCGAGGACCGCCTCTCCCTCGTACAAACCAGCCGGGATTTTGCTAATCTCGGCCCGCATCATCTCACCGGCATAGTCCTGGATAGATTCCAGGATCTCTTTCAGCGGTTCCGCGCCAAACTCCTTCGCCATCTCCAGCAGACGTTTCTCGGCCACATTGCACGAAGCCACCTGGGCCCGCACGTCGCTCTCGAATAGGTCCGGCATCCGCGTGTTGATCTTCAGTAGGTCCAAGATGTACTGGATCGGTTTGTTGTTCTCGTAAATGCGGATGGCCGGGATGCGGATGCCCTCGTGGTAGATCTCTTGCGCCTCGGGGCTATAGCTGCCTGCCACCATACCGCCCACGTCCAGGTGATGGGCCCGGTTGATGGCCATGAAGAGCAGCTCGCCGTCAAAGTACACCGGCTTGACCACCGTAGCGTCTGCCAGGTGAGTGCCCCCCTCATAGGGGTCATTGATCATGTAGACGTCACCGGGCTTCATCTCATCGCGGAACTTTTCCACGATGGCCCGCGCTGCCATCATCGACGACGCCGTGTGCGAGGGCACGCCATCCACCTGGGCCACGATCCGCGGCACCCAGTCACAGATGGCGCAGGAAAAGTCATGCACCTCGGCGAATATCGGCGAGCGCGAGGTCCGGGTCATGGTGATGCCCATTTCCTCGTTGATCGTTCCCAGGCGGTGAAACACAACCGACATGGTTATCGGGTCCACCTTCCCGTTGCCGTTTCCACTCTTCTCGCTCGTCATGCCTATACCCCCTTGGCGTTCACGTCGATGACCACGTTGCCGAGACGATCAATCTGAGCCACATCGCTTGGAAAGATCACGACCGTTGTCGTAGCTTCTTCGATGATGGCCGGCCCATCGAAGCGGTTGCCGGCGCGCAGCTTGTCTCCGTCATAGATCGGCGTATCTACCCACCTGCCAAAGTAGACCGGGCGCCGCTCTTTGATCGCGTGGCTGGCGTCTGCGCCACCTTCGGGCCAGGAAGCCAGAGGGGTCTTGGGTATGGAGCCCATAGCCGTCACCCGCACATTGATCGACTCCAGCGGGCTGTCCGGCTCGCTGTAAAGGAACAGGCGCTCGTGTGCCTCGTGGAACCGGCGCGCTACCTCCTTCAGCGTCTCCTGAGTGATGCGGCCCTCGGGTATGGTCACCGGCACCTCGTGGTGCTGTCCCAGGTAACGGGGATCCATGCCCCGCTCCACCTCGATCCGTTCCGGAGGGATGCCCTCCGCGTCTAGCGTCTGGCGTGCCTCTTCCTCCATCTCGTCCAACACCCGACTTAGCTCTTCCAGATCCAGAGCGTCAAAGGGCGCCCACATGGTGCGCAGGTAGTCATGCTTCAGATCACTCTCCAGCATGCCCAGCGCGCAAAAGACCGAGGCGGTCTTGGGTACGATCACCTTAGGAATGCCCACGCTGGCGGCAATCCTGGTGGCGTGGATGGCGCCCGCGCCGCCCGCCGCCACAAGCGAGAATTCCCGCGGGTCGTGGCCTCTCTCCACGCTGACCACCCTCGTAGCATCGGCCATATTGGCGTTAACCAGCCGGAAGATGCCGTACGCGGCCTCGACCGTGTCCAGGCCCAGCGGCCCTCCGACCGTCTGCCTGACGGCCTGTGCCGAAGCATTTTTGTCGATGGCAAACTCGCCGCCCAGATAAAAGTCGGGGTTGATGAAACCCAGCACGACGTTTGCGTCGGTAGTAGTAGGCTCGGCGCCGCCCCGCCCGTAGCAAGCTGGACCGGGGTCCGCCCCTGCTGACTGGGGACCAACCTTGAGCATGCTTCCCTCGTCCAAGTAGGCGATCGATCCGCCGCCCGCGCCTATGGTATGGATGTCGATCATGGGCAGCGCCACCCGATATCGGGCAATCTCGCCCTCGGTAGTCATTGCGTAGACGCCATCCTTGATCAAGCTGACGTCGTAGCTGGTGCCGCCCATATCCATCACAATCAGGTCCGGCACATCCAGTTCAGTGGCAAAGAACATGCCGCCCACTGCGCCTGCTGACGGTCCCGACAGCAGCGTGGATGCCCCGTGTTCCAGCGCAAAACCCGCTGACATCACACCGCCGTTCGATTGGGTGATCAGCACCTCGCGCTGCAGGCCGGCTTCGGCCAGCTTGTCCTGGAGGTTGGTCAGGTAGCGCCCCAGCACCGGCCCGACGTAGGCGTTTACTGCCGTGGTAGAGCTTCGCTCGTACTCGCGGACCTGGGGCAGGATCTCGGAGGAAATCGAGACAAAGCAGCCGGGGAACTCTTCCCGGACAATCTCCCGGATCCGCTGCTCGTGCACCGGATTCAGGAAGGAAAAGAGCGTGCAAACCGCGATGGCCTGTACCCCTTCGGCTTTGAGATGGCGGACGACCCGGCGCGCTTCCTCTTCGTCCAAGGGCGTCACAATCTCGCCGGCATAGTTGATCCGCTCGGTCACCGCGCGCCGCAGGTAGCGGGGGATAATCGGAGGTGGAGGCGCCAGCGACAGGTCCCAGATGTTCTCCTTGTGCGCCCGGCGCATCTCCAGTGCATCGCGAAAGCCCTTGGTCGTGATCAAGCCGGTCTTGGCACCGTTGTACTGCAGCATTGTGTTCGTCGCCACTGTCGTGCCATGCACCAACAGATCGACCTTGCTCAGGAACTGGCCAAGTTCTAGCCCGAACTCTGCGGCGGCCTTTTGCAGGCAGTCAAACAGCCCGATGGAGCTATCCTCCGGCGTTGAGGGAGATTTAAAAATGTACATCTCGCCCGCGCTGGTAGTGACCACCGCGTCGGTAAAGGTTCCGCCAATGTCTACGCCTACTCGATAGGTTGCTTCGCCCATTATGAGATCGCCCCCGCGCGCTTCCACAGAGCCGTCGTCTGCTCTACGACCTTGCGTTGTGCTTCATCCTCGTCAATGTTGACCAGGTTGCCAGCCTCGACTACCACCTTACCGTCCACCAACACCGTCTCCACGTCTGAACCGTTTACGTCATTGATCAGCGTATCGTAGAATAGCTGGGGCAACAGGGGCGAGGGCTGGTTAGGCTTGATGATGAGCAAGTCTGCCTTCTTGCCTACCTCCAGCGACCCGATCTGGTCCTCCATCTGCAGCGCCTTGGCCGCGCTTGTCGTCACCATGTCGATCGCCTGGAAGGAAGGAATGACCCCAGGATTTTGGTGGTGTACCTTGTGCAGCAGGAATGCCATACGGACGTACTGCATCATATCCATCGTAAAGAAGCAATCGTGACCCAGGCTGACCGTGATGCCTTCGTTGAGCATATCCACAATCGGCGCCACACCGCTCCCGCCCAGCATATTGCTCATGGGCGTGTGCGACACCTTGACGTCGTATTCCTTCCAGATGGCGATTTCGCTGGCGTCCATGTGAATGCAGTGCACCGCCAGCACATCAGGGCCCAGGAACCCAGTATCACGCAGCACCACAGGGGCAGTACGCCCGAACTTTTCCACAACCATCGGCGGCGGGACCTCGGCCACGTGGATCACCAGCCCGGCGCCCAAGTCCGTGGCGATGCCCCGCACCCGGCTCAGCATGTCTTCCGAGGCGGTAAAGGCGGTGTGAACACCTATCCGGCCGGTGACCCGAGTGTCGCCCAGGGCCTGCCGGGCCTTGAAGAATCGCACGTTCTCGTCGACCCCCGCGGCTGCGTTCTCCAGGCTGATCCGCTCCGTCGATTCGTAGCACACCACCGCCCGGCTACCCAGCTTTTGCACTGCCTCGGCCGTCCGGTCCAGGCAGCCATCAACGACGCTTGGTGCTTCCACCATGTCGCACACGGTGGTGGTTCCCGTTTTGAGCATCTTGCCGGCAGCCCACAGGGTGGTCCAGTAAATGCCGTCCAGTGTGGTCTGCTCCTCGACATCGGGCCACCACCACTTGGTCAGCATGTCCATAAAGGCCTGAAATTTCGAGAAATCCACAGGCATGTTATGCCCCACGACGCTGGGCATGTGAGTGTGGGTGCAGATAAAGCCCGGAGAGATGATCTTGCCCGTAGCGTCGATTGTTGTCGGAGCGTTGTGAGCCGCCTCCACCTCTGCCCGTGGACCCACCGCCACAATCTGGTTGCCCTCAATGGCCACGGCGCCATCGACAAATACACGCCGTTCGGCATCTTGCGTGCCTACCAACCCACCTGAGATCAGGATATCAGCCATGCTCATGCCTCCTGCACGTTCTGTTGCTTCTCAGAAGCCTTGCCTAAGATCCACTGGGGAGAGCGCCCTTTGCTCTCCCTCGACTAGTCGAAATAGCCAAACTGGATGGCACCCACCGGGCAGACGTCGCGGCATGCCCCACACCCATAGCATAGGTCCAGGTCCGGCACGGCGAACCCATCATCGCCGACGTGGATCGCATCGTACACGCAGATTACGCCGCAATCGCCACAGCCGATGCACAGATCCTCGTCCACGAGCGGTGCCTGGGGAGTGGTGATAGCAATCAGGCCTCGCTCGCGGCGGCTCTCGATCCGGCGCAGCGTCAGCCCCACGATATAGCCCACATCCTTGTACCCGTGTCCCTGCACCCAGCGGTCGATACCGTCCACGATCTCGCCAAACGCGCCCGTGCCCCTGACATGCCCAGCTGTTACCACACCCACGTAGCTGGCTCCGGCCATAAAGTACTCTATAGCATCCTCAGCGCACGAGATACCGCCCACACCGATGAGTGGGATCGAGACATGCTGGGCCATTTCCAGGATCATACGCAGCGCAATCGGCTTCAACGCCGGTCCCGTCAGGCCGCCCACACCCCGGGGTCCGCCCAGCGTCGGTTCCCCCGTCTCGATGTCGATCTTGAGTACTGGGCCAAAGGCGTCGGCGCAGGCGATGGCGTCCACGCCCGCCTGCTCGGCTGCCAGTGCCCATTCGACCACATTGGCGTGAAACAGTGCGCTGAACTTGGCGATGATCGGAACATCTACTGCGGCCTTTACAGCCTGGATATTGGCGACGTAGGGGGCCACGTCGTGCACTTCTGGCGGCGGCATCGTCAAGCCTGGGAACATCGCCTCCAGAATCTCGCCCATGTGCGGACACACGGTGGGCATCTCAACTATGGATGCTCCCGCCGCCACCGCCCGCGCTGCCAGATCGGCTGCTTCCTCCGGGCTCAGGCCCGCTACCGAGGCGATGATGGGAATTCCAGCCTCCGTGGCGCGGGGCAGCTCGACCTCGAACCACTGCTCCGCTGGCAGGGTGGTGCCGAACACGCAGTTCAGGAATCCACCATCCACCTTGGAGAAACAGGGACGCACGTCCTCGACGGCCTGGGCTACGATCGTCTTGGTCGTGATCGCTGCCACCCCGCTTTTGCTCGTCCCGACGATGATATCGCCGTCAGCACCGTGACAGCCCGCCGCCACCAGCACCCGGTTGCGCAGCGCCACCCCTGCCAGGCTCAGATTGGACTCTGCCATACTCGTCTCCCTCGAATTAGGCCCCCAGCAGCAGCGCCAGCACAGCCTTCTGGACGTGCAAGCGGTTCTCTGCCTCGTCCTGGATCACCGACTGCGGCCCATAGATGACGTCGGCGGTCACTTCGTGTCCCACGGCGGCAGGCATACAGTGCATGAACTTGGCACTCGGCTTGGCGACGCCCATAATCTCATCATCGACGATCCATTTCTTGAATCGTTCCGGCTCCTGGTTGTGGGGCACCGGGGCCTGCCAATCATACTCCAATCCAGCCCGAAAGTCCGCAGGCATAACATAACTGTAGGCGTTGATAAAGTCGGCATCTTGGGCCGCCTTTTTCATGTCGTGGACAACCTCGATCTCGGCCCCACTCTCGGCGGCAAAGCCGGTGGCTCGATCCAGGATGTCCTGAGGCGGGGTGTACTCCTCGGGGCAGGCCACCACGAACTGCATATTGGGGATCCGCGAGGCCAGGTACAGGCTCGATGTTACCAGGCCCATGGGCGGATTGTATTCGTGGTAGGCCCAGGTCAGCACATACTTGACGTTGTCAAGGCTGCCTTTCTTCTCCAGCGCCGTCTGAAAGTCCGCCAGTGCCTGGAATGGATGCTCAAAATCGGTCGACGCGTTGAGCACCGGGATGTCGGCTAGAGAGGCAGCTTCCTCAAGGGTCGACTGCGCCAGCATGCGGGCAATGATCACATCAAAGTAGCGGTCCATGACCCGAACCGTATCGCCCCAGCTCTCCACTCCCGAATCGGACCAGATCTTGCCGCCGCTCAGGTCCTGGGCTGCCCCACCCATCTGCTGCATGGCGCGCCAGAAAGACATGCGCGTGCGCGAAGACGGCGTCTCGAATATCATCGCCGCTGCCTTGCCCCGCAAGATGTGGTCTTGCGACTCGCCCCGCGCGATCCCCCGCTTCAACTCCAGCGAGGTCTGGAAGATCAACTCGATCTCTTCCATCGAAAAGTCGGCCAGAGAAGCGACATCCCGGCCTTTCAGACTCAAGACTCCCATCGTGTGCTCCTTTCGTGTAACTTGGATTATCTCAATGAAACGATTTCAGTCCTGCAGCAAGGCCCGCTTGCCCTGCCATCTTCCTTTGACGCTTGCCTAGCCTCCCTCCATTGGCAACACAAAGGCGACGATGTCACCCTCGACAAGCGGTCGATCCAGCTCCGGCCCCGACCGGAGCGTTCGGTTCAGCAGCAGAAGGGGCACCGCAGGCTCGCCCGCCAATAAGGGCTCGATCACCTGGTGGGCAAAGGGTGTCGACACCCGCTCACCTGCTGCAAATAGCGCATCTCTCAGGGTAGCTCCGGTCTCCATGGAGAGCTTCAAGGTGCCTTGACCTGCCAGGGCGCGCAACTCGCCTGTGAATCGCATCGTTACCTTTGGGCTCATCTTGCGCCAAAAATCCTCCCAACCTCGTCCGTCAGTCGTGCAGCCCCAGGGCCGCCAGCCGCTCCGGTGTGGGACGACCCTCATCGTCCCAGCCGCGAACTGCGTAGTAGTCGCTGAGCAGCGTGGCGAAATCCTCGCGCGTCAGTGGCTTGGCCTCCGGCGGGAAGTCTTCCGGCACCTCGAAGCAGATGTCGGGCAGCCGGTCCTCGCCGCCGTCTATGCCCGCTTCCAAGTTGTACAGCCGTTCCAGATTCCAGATCACTTCGCCCAGTTGGAGGAACTGCTCCTCAGTGTAGGCCATGCCCGTAGCAGCGTTGAGCAAGTCTACGAACTGCTGGACTGGCAGGACAAACTCGGCAAAGCGGCAGGCCACGAGCGCAAAGATGGCGTTGACGTGATTTTGGATGCCGGCTACCAGCTCTGCGCGCCCCTCGACGCTATCCATCGGGATCACTTCCATCAACTCCATGCCGATAGGCGCTCGCTTATGGCAAGCGCCCCGGTTAGAGGTCGCAAAGGTGACTGCGATACCCCGCATCCGCTCTGGCATCCAGGCAGCAAACTCCATGCCTTTCACCTGTAGGGCGAATTCCTCAGAACCTCCGCCGATGCGCTGGGACGCGCGCCGGACACCATCGGCCAGCGTCTCGCCCAAGCCCTGCCGGTTGGCAATCATGTCGATGAGCCGGATGGTGGTATCCGGGTTGCCAAACTCGAGGACGTAGCCGTCGCCCACAGCATCTCTCGGAAGGATGCCACGATCAGCGCATTCCATGGCAAATGCAATGCTCACGCCCAGCGATAGGGTGTCCATGCCGTACTCTTCTGCCTGGTCATTGGCCTTGAGCAGCATCTCTGGGTCGTCGTTGAGGCACAACGAACCGAGCGAGTAGGTCGACTCATATTCGGGACCCCGCGTCCAGACCTCGCCCCACTTGGTCTTCACCGGCTTGTGCAGCATCCCGCAGTGTACCTGGCAGCCCAAGCAGGCAATCGGCCGGGTGGGATACTGCTCGGCGATCGCCTGGCCCCCGATCTGTTCAGCCTGTTCAAAGTGGGTCATGTGGTGGTGCTTGGTCGCCAGCGCGTGTTTCTCGTTGATCAGCCCCATGCCCGATCCTGTACCTACCCGGCCAAAGCTGCCCAACAGGCTCCAGGGCTGGGCCAGGTCCTCTGCAAATGCTGTGTAGGCGGCGCTGACTGCCGCCCTGAATTCCTCTGGGTCGGCAACGCCGACGTCGCCGATGCCGGCTATCCCTATCACCTTGAGATTCTTGGAGCCAAACACAGCGCCGACCCCGCCACGCCCAAACGCGCGGGTCTCGGAAATCACCGAGGCATACCGCACGCAGTTTTCGCCCGCCAGACCAATACCCAAAGTGTGCATGCCTTCCGTTTTCGCAGCCTTCTGCACAGCCTCCTCGGCGGTTCGGACCGACACGCCAGCTAGCTCTGGGCAGTCGACAATGCGCACGCCTGCCGGCGAGATCAGGACGTATACCAGGCTATCAGCCTGCCCCTCAATGGCGATCACGTCGTAGCCGGTGGCCTTGATGCTGCCTCCCAGGTGCCCTCCGGCGTAGGTATTGATGATGCCGCCCGTGAGGGGAGACTTGGTGACGATGCAGGTCTGGGCGAACAGGGGGGCCAGGGTTCCGGTGAGAGGACCCACGCTGATGTAGATCTTGTTGTCGGGACCCAGCGGGCCGGCTGTCGCGGGGACCTCGTTGGTAAAGAGCTTGACACCGAATCCCATCCCGCCGACCCACCGCTGGATGAATGGCTCTCGCAGCGGTTCTTCTGACACCGATCGCGTGCTCAGATCGATGCGCAGTAGCTTCTTTCCATAGCACTCGAACATCTCACTGGCTCCTATTCGCCTATACTCAGGGCGCCTGCCGTGCAGACCGCCAGGCATGCAAATTGCCCATCGCACGTGTCGCACTTGACCGCCAACCCTGAAAGGGGATCCATCCAGACGCCGTCGTAGGGACAGGCATCGACGCACGACTCGCACCCAGTGCACAGTTCGTGGAGCACCGCGATCGATCCCGATTTAGTAACGACCAGTGCCTCCGCCGGGCATGCGGGCAAGCACTCTGGATCTTCACACTGGATGCACACCCGTGCCCGTGCCAGATCGGGCCAATTCGATACGATCCGCACGCCCGATTTACGCAGATTGAAAACCCCGAAATGCTCAAGGGAGCAGGTCAGCTCGCAGGCCCGACATTCCGTGCACTTTTCTACGGTAACGATCAGCCGTTGGACCATGTTCACCACCCTTTGGTTTCAGCTCAGCGGTACGCCGATCCGTACCAGTTCCTCTTTCACCTCGTCGTACAGCGCTTGGTGCGCCGCTGTTGGCGTCAGTGTGTTCAGGTCATAGAGTTCTTCAAACGGCTGGCCCTTGGGCGCTTCCGCAAACGTGAGCTTGTCTTTGTACTTTTCGTACAGCGCTTCGACGATGAGCGCTGCCTCGGCTCGGGACAACTTGGCGGCGGCCTGGCCCACCTCGGCGAACAGACGCGCCATCAACGGGCTAACGTCGTTATAGCCTAGCGGCTCCGCAGGGCGAGGCCCAGTCAAATTACTGCCGCTGGGCACTACCGCCAGCGCCAGCGCCGAGAACTCGTACGGATACTGGGCCGAGCCTGGCCTACCTGCCGTTGTGTGACTGGTGGTGGCAATGATGTGGCTGTTGCGCGCCACCGCCTGGTTTGCCAGGCTGCCCAAGAACAGGCTGTGGTTGTTGGTTTGCTGTTTGTATTTGATATGCTGTGGTCCGATATGCACGATCTCGCCGCCCATCATGATCGCGGCAATGAACGAGGCGACCGCAACGAGGGCGGTCCCGTCGGGACCCCCTCCATAGCCGCCCACCAGGGGCGTGAAGGCCATGTAGATCGGACAGCCATAGTCCTGATAATACATGGTCCGGCTCATGGTCACGTCGTCTGCCTGAAGCTCCGAGATGAGCACCATCGCCCGCGGGTCGGACTGGCGCAGGCCCCATTCCTCGGAGGTGCAGGCAATCTCGTTCAGCGCCATGACTGCATGCCCGCAGATGGCCAATCCAGGCCGCCCCGCACGCCGCACCGCTTCGCGCGCCCACTGGCCGTAGAGCACCGCCGCCCGGCTGGACAGCCCGGAACCCGGCCGGATGCTCAAGCCATCTAACTCCTTCAGGTAACCGGGGAACAGCAGGCAATCAATCAGGCGTTCCTGGGCAAAAGCCTCATTCAGTTTGACAAAGGTGCTCTCGTGCACATCGGCGTTAAAGGGGCCGCCAAACACAAAGGGTGGGCGGGGATCCTCCACCTTACGGTGGTACGCTACCGTCGCCTCTTTGCCCTGGCCCATAGGCACCTTGGCAGGCGCAAAGCGCAGACCCTGCTTCACCTCTTCTGGCGAGAACTCGATGACGCGACGGCTGTTCATGCTGTACACACCGGTCTGCAAGAAGAGCTGCTTGCCAGCCTCCCAGCACCGATCGGCCATCTCGTCGTCCAGGTTCACGAGCGTCTTGCCGTCCCAACGGATATTGTACTCCTTTTGCAGCTTGAGCACTCCGGCAGCCACGCGCTTCATCAAAAAGTCGTTGGCCTCCATCAGGGGGCCGGTCTCGGCGCGCTTGACAACCTCTTTCAGATTCATCGCGCCCACTCCGCTGCCCGCTCGTTGAGCACTCTGACAGCCTCGACTGCATGGAGCGCGTAGGCATCCGCGCCGATCTCATCCGCCCACTGCTGGGTGACGGGCGCGCCGCCGATAATGACAAAGTATTTGCTCTTTAGTCCCTTGTTGCGCAAGAGTTCTGTTACATCCCGCTGGTGGAGCATGGTCGTCGACAGCAGCGCCGACAGGGCGATGACGTTCGCGCCCAGGTCTTCTGCTGCCTGGATAAAGCGGGGAGATGGCACGTCCACACCGAGGTCGTGAACCTCGTAGCCGTTGGCTTGCAGCATCGCGCCGACGACGGTCTTGCCAATGTCGTGGATGTCGCCTTCGACGGTTCCCAACACGACAACGCCCTTTTTCTTCAGCTTGCCCCCCGAGGCCTGCATGGCTTCTTCCAGCACGGCTACCCCTGCTTTCATGGCATCGGCCGCCATCACCAACTGGGGCAGAAAGATATCCATTCGATCGAACGCTTCGCCCAACTCACGGATGGCGCCGGCAAAACCCTTTTCCACCGCCTCGACTGGATTCAGACCGGCTGCCACGGCTTCTGTGGCAGCAGCCGCCGCCTCGGCCTC
>Ga0207796_1000022_pt1 | contig 69517 bp, 69 predicted proteins | sample Pon1CUnioCityCA_6_FD_187274 | JGI IMG/M metagenome (GOLD analysis project Ga0207796, IMG submission 187274) | Marine sediment microbial community from Union City, CA, USA - Pond 1C Sediment 1 (SPAdes) | ecosystem: Environmental > Aquatic > Marine > Intertidal zone > Salt pond sediment ... | reverse complement strand
CCCCGATCTTGCGCTAACCTTCTTCTTGATGTTGGCCATGGCCCAGGGGCCACGTCGAGCGACGGGTGACGACAGGCGGCGCTCGGTGCCCACTTGACGCGTCTGTTGGAGCTATGCGTTGCCTTCTCTTGGTCGTCAGACGCACGGCTGGAGCAGGCTCAGGATCTTCTCCAAGGGCGCCAGGTCCTCGCTGTCGAACTGCCGCGGTTCAGCGGCGTCGATGTCGAGCACAGCGATGACCTCGTCTTCTGCGTCAGGGGAAGAACGCCTTGTCACCGGCAGCGCGATCTCGCTCTTGGAGCGAGCATCGCAGGCGATGTGCCCGGGAAACTGGTCGACATTCGCCACGATGACGGGCTCCCTGGTGCGGGCGCAGTGGAGACAGACGCCGCGGCCTGTCAAGACTTGACACGCGACCGGGCCCTGGTAGGGTCCAACGTGGAGCTCGTCCTCGGAGGCCACCAGATAGAAACCGGTCCAGAAGTGGTGCGGCATCTTGTGGTGCAGCACGGCGCAGATCGTGGCCATGGCTGCCGTGAGGTTGGGCGACTTCCCCTCAATCAGCTCCTTCAGCTGGTCGTAGATCCGCTCGTAGCGGCCCACTCTTCTGCGGTCGATCATAAGGGCTATCCTATCTTCTTGTCTTGCTGGGCTGGCGCACAGGTGAGGTGTCATTGGGCATTGGCATCTGTCTCACTATGGCCCAAGCAAGGCCCAGCGGGTTCTCGGGCTTCGATTTAGGCAAGGCTGCACGTCCATTTCGACGGAGGAGCTAAGGAGGGATGCGATGTGATAGGTTGCCCCTCTCGTGTCACGAGAGGGGCATTCGTAAGGGGGATCAAACGCTCTCCTAGTCGCACGCCGGCAGCTTGCAGTATCGGGCGTCCTCCAAGGTCAATCCCATCTCCTTCATCGCCGCGACCAGCGCATCCTGATCGGCGTCTTCCTCCACCCTGATGGTGACCAGATACTCGCTAGGGTCCTGGCCCATAATGGTGCTCAAGGCCGTGATATTGACACCCAGCTCTGAGATCCTGCCCGTGATCTTGGCCAGCATTCCCTCCTCGTCTGGGACGAACATGCTGATTCGCACGCCCTCCTCGCGGCCGCCCAACATCTCCAGGAAGGTCTTGAAGAGATCCGTCTCGGTGATCATTCCGATCACCTTGCCGTTGCGCGTTACCGGCAGACCACCGATCTTGTTGTCCGCCATCACGCGAGCAGCTTCCTCGAGCGGGGTGTCTTCAGTTACCGAGATGACGTCCTTCGTCATCACGTCCTTCATCTTGATTTTGGCTAGCAGATAGGGGATCTCGTACACGCTCAGCGAGGTCGCTGGCGACGGTGAGACCTTGAGGAGATCAAGCTCGGAGACGATGCCGACCATGCTACCTCGCTTGTCTAGGACAGGAAGCCGTCGTACATCCTCGCTGTGCATCATGCGCAGTGCGTCCTCGACACCGACATTCTCACGCACTGTGATGGGGGGTTTGCTCATGCGGTCTTTTACTAGCATAGTCAACCTCCTGGTTTAGAGTAGTGAGATCAAAGACGATAACCTATAGAGCCGTCTATTCTATTATACCCGACGCGAGGGAACCATACCAGCCAAGCGGGCCTCGCCTAGAGGCGGTTCCAGACATCGGCCGCTAGCTCCCGTGACCGGGCTGTGATGGCTTCCTCGTCCAGTGTCAGGAGCTCTCGGTCGCGCATCAGCACCCGGCCCGCGCACACGGTGCTGGTGATCATAGAAGCTTCAAGGCCAAACAGGATATGCCAGGGCAGGTTCTCCGCCGAGAGCGGGGTCGTAGGCTGGTAGTCGACAAAGACCAAGTCGGCCATGGCCCCCTCGGTCAATTCGCCCAGGCGTTGCTCAGGCCAGAAGATCTGGGCCAGGCGACCGTTGCTGGCATAGGCTAGGTCCATCACCACGTTGCCAGGCATAGCCTGCGGGTCGCGTTGCGCCAGCTTGTGCATAAAGTAGGCCATCTTCATCTCGGCGAACATCTGGTTGGAGAACCCATCATTGCCCAGCCCGACGCTGATGCCGTGGTCTAGCATCCTCTCCACCGGTGCCACACCCACCGCGTTGTTCATGTTCGAACGAGGCTGATGGGTGACCCACGTCTCCGTGTCGGCCAGCCGCGCGATCTCACTCTCGTCGACGTGGACGCAGTGGACGGCGATCGTCTTGGGTCCGAGGATGCCCGCGTCGCCCAGCCGATGAACCACTCGCTGGCCGCTCTTCTCCAGCGCATCCTGCTGGTCTGCCACACCTTCGGCCACGTGGGTGTGAAAGCCCAGTCCCAGCTCCTCGGCGGCCGCCACGCAGTCAGCCAACGTCTCATCCGAGAGGGTGAGCGAGGCATGGAGCCCGAAGGAGGCGGCCAGCTGCGGATCCTCGCACGCCTTTCGGGCGAATCGCACGTTTTCCTCAATCCCGGCGCGAGCCTGTTGAGCCCCGTTTCGGTCTGTGACCTCGTAGCAGAGGCTGGCGCGCAGCCCCGCTTTCTGCACGGCCTCGGCGATGACGTCGAGGCTGCCATCGATAGCGTTCGGGCTGGCGTGGTGGTCGATGAGGGTGGTTGTCCCGTGCCGGACGGCGTCGACCAGACAGACCAGGGCCGAGTAACGCACGTCCTCCAGGCTCAGCGCCCTGTCCAGCCGCCACCAGAGCCGTTGCAGGATCTGGGGGAAGCTCTCTGGCGGCGCGCCTGGGATCCCCATCCCACGCGAGAAGGCGCCGTAGAAGTGTGTGTGGGCACAGATGGAGGCTGGCAGCACCAGTCGTCCCTTGGCATCCCAGCGATCGGCGTCCGGGAAGCGCGTGGTCAACGCCGTGGTGGTGCCCACGGCTGCGATCTGCTCGCCCTCGACGAGGAGTGCACCATCCTCAATCACCTGGGGATTACTGCCGAACGTAGCCAATCGGGCATGTGTGATAAGCATGAGCTCGACTCCTTACTCCCTTTCTACCTAATCGTCTCCAAGCTGCTCAGCCTTCTGAGTCTCCGACCCAGGGCTACTGGGGTGAGACCAGGCCCGGTTCATCAACGGGCTCCTAGAAGATGGCTGGCAGCACGTCCAGATAGGCGAGGATGAGCACGACTGCGCAGACAGCGATGAGGAGTAAGATAGCGCATCCCGCCCCGATCCATAGCAGGGTTCGATCCGGTCTTGGTTCTGTCTCGGGTCCTTTCGGCGGTAAGGAGGCTGGGGGAGGAGGCCCGGTCCTCCTCGCCCTCGGTTCGAAGGGCGGGGTTTGCTGGGCGGCGACCTCGCGATCAGTCGGCGGCGCGGGAGGGGCCGGTGCAGGGCTGACGGTCCCTTCAGGGAAAGCCTCGCTTGTCGGTTCTCCTTCTTGAAAGGTCAGTAGAACGGTCTCGCTCAGGCCGATGACGTCACCCGTCACCAATGGGTGGGATCCGACCAATCGCGTCCCGTTCACGAAGGTGCCGTTGGTGCTCTCCATATCCTCGATCACCCACGTATCCCCCCGGCTCGTGATGCGGGCGTGTCGTCTCGACACCTGAGGATGGTCGATGACAATGGCATTCCGGGGATCGCGGCCAAGGACGAGGGGTGATTCGTCCAGAGCAAACGTCTCGCCAGGCCGTGGTCCTCTGGCCATCACCAGATGAGCGTTGCGTGCCATAATCCTCTCCCTGCCAGCGCTGTGGTTACGCCTCAATTCATAGGTCAGACGTGTCAACCCGTTCCCCGCGGTCGGGGTGGTCGTGGTGGAATTGTCTCAGTATACGCTCGTTGCAGGTGGTTGTCAAACTGTTTCCCTGTGGTACACTTGTGGCAGTAAAGCATTCAGCACTTCTGCCATGAGCCGTTCACGCCTGTGAGCCGGATCATCCGTCTCAACGACTTCGTTACCCGACTAGCGTGGAGGAATTTTGAATGACACTTATCGTTGATGCTCACGAGGACATCGCCTGGAACGCGTTAGCACTGGGGCGTGACGTGCGCCGCAGCGCTCTGGAGACACGTCGCCTGGAGCGAGGATCCGACATCCCGGAGCGGAATGGCACCTGCATGGTGGGCTTGCCCGAGTGGCTGGAGGGTGGCGTGGTCGTCGTCTTCGGGACGATCTATGCCGCGCCAGAACGACGGGGGAAGCCACCTGGGCCGCAGACGTACTCGAACGCTGCTGAGGCCCATACGCTTGGTCATCAGCAACTCGATTTCTACCGCCGCCTTGCTGACGAGGAGGCGCAGGTGGCGCTGGTGACAGGCCAGACTGAGCTGGCTGAGGTGCTGACATCCTGGCAGGGGGATAGCCCCACCGTCGGCATTGTTCCTCTGATGGAGGGCGCCGACCCCATTCGCGAACCTGCCGAGGCCGAGTGGTGGTTCGATCGTGGCGTTCGGATCGTCGGTCTATCCTGGAAGGCTGGGACGCGATATGCTGGCGGCGACGCAGCCCTGGGTCCCCTGACCGACCTGGGGCGTGAGCTGCTGGAGGTCATGGCGGAGCTGGGCATGGTTCTTGACATCAGTCACCTGGCGGAGGAGTCGTTCTTCGAGGCAGTGGGGCGGTTTGGGGGGCAAGTCGTCGCCACCCACGCCAATCCCCGGGCGCTGGTCCCGGGAGCTCGTCATCTCTCCGACGACATGATTCGGCGCCTGGCTGACCGTGACGGTGTGATTGGCATCGTTCCCGCCAACTACTTCCTGCGCCCCGATTGGCGGACGACCACGACCACGCTAGCTGACGTGATCGCGGCTATCGATCACGTCTGCCAGGTGGTTGGCGACGCCGCTCACGTGGGCCTGGGGTCAGATTTCGACGGGGGCTTTGGTGCCGAACACACGCCAGCGACCCTGGATACCGTGGCCGACCTGCAGCGCATCGGACCTGCCCTGGGCGAGGCTGGTTACGACGAGGAACACGTCGAGGCGATCTTGGGCGGCAACTGGCTGCGCATCCTGCAGGACACGTTGCCAAGCTGATGAATCTACCAGCCCCTGACGCGGCGGGCGAAGCATCCCGGCTGCGCTCCACGTCCATCTCGTTCGACGTCTTCACCCTGTTCCCGGAGATGTTCCACGGGCCTCTTGATGAGAGCATCCTCAAGCGCGCTCAAGAGGAGGGGCAGCTCTCCGTGGCGCTGCACGATATCCGCCAGTATGCCACAGACAAACATCACGTCACCGATGAACCTCCCTACGGCGGCGGCGGTGGGATGGTGATGAAGGTTGAGCCGATTTTCAACGCGGTGGAGGCCGTCCTGGGCCGGCCGGACGGCGCCGGTGGCGTTGATCGGGGGGATGTGCCGGTGATCCTGCTGACGCCCCAAGGGCGCTTGTTTTCCCAGGAGATCGCGCAGGAGTTGGCCGCGCGCCCCCGCATCGCGTTGATCTGCGGGCGCTATGAGGGGGTGGATGAGCGCGTGCGGCAACATCTCGCGACGGATGAGCTGTCTATTGGCGACTACGTGCTTACCGGCGGCGAGCTGGCGGCGATGGTCATCATCGATGCTGTGACGCGATTGTTGCCGGGCGTGTTGGGCGATCCGACGGCGGCAGCTCAGGACTCCCATAGCTGCGGCTTGCTGGAAGGGCCGCATTTCACGCGGCCGCGTACCTTTCGCGGGTGGGAGGTGCCGGAGATTCTGCTCTCCGGCGATCACGCGGCCGTCAGGCGATGGCGGCGTCGGCAGGCCTTACGTCGCACCTTTGAGCGGCGTCCCGATCTTCTGCAGGACATCGATTTGACGGCAGAGGACCGCGAATTCCTGGCGCAGCTGGCGGAAGACGGGGCTGGTTCGGAGCAAGAGTGAACCAAGAGGTGGCTCTGGCTGTACATGTAGTGAGAGCGCCGCAGTATCTCAGCGGTTGCCGAATTTGATTTGCCCCCTTTTCGGGGTTCTAGTATAATGTCGTTGCCTCTTACAACGCATGCAGGGTCTGCTCTGTACCTCTCTCGTCGTCGGGCTCTGCTACCAGGGGAAGTCTATCCGTGAAAGGAGGTGGGGCAGCGCAACAACCGCCATGGTCTGAGAAGAGATCGTCGCGTCGTTTTCTTAAGTTTCACACTAAGGAGGAGACCAAATGCGAAGCAAGAAGTGGTTTGCCCTGCTCAGTCTGGTTGTGGTCGCAGCGTTTGTGATCACGGCATGCCAGCCGCAGGAAATTGTTACGACGGTCGAGGTGACGGTACCACCCGAGCAGGTCGAGGTGACGGTACCGCCCGAGCAGGTCGAGGTGACGACGCCGCCGGAGCAGGTCGAGGTTGTAGTCACCCCCACGCCAGAGCCTGTGACCCGCGTGGGCTCATGGGTGGACACGGTGATCATGTCCGAGGAGCCCTCCTCGGATTCCGCGGTGACGCGGCTCGAGGCCGGTGACATCGACGTCTACGCCTACAACATTGCCGAGCCGGCCATCGCCGAGAGGATCCTCGATTCGGACACCCTGCAATCGAAGAAGGCCTACGGCAACTACAACGAGATGACCTTCAACCCAGCGGGGCCCGAGCTTGAGGACGGCAGCCTCAATCCCTTCGCTGTGCCGCGAATTCGCGAGGCCATGAACTGGCTGATTGATCGTAGCTACATCGCTCAGGAGATCAGCGGCGGGCTGGCCAGGCCGCGTTTCGTGCCCATCAACTTCGCCTCGAAGGACTCAGCGCTGCTGGCGGCCGAGATCGCGGCCATTGAGCTGCAGTACCAGTACGACCCCGAGAGGGCGGAAGAGGTCATCACCGAGGAGATGGAGAACCTTGGTGCCGAGATGGCGGACGGCGTCTGGACGTACAACGGCGAGCCTGTCGAGCTGATCGGCCTGATCCGCAACGAGGACGAGCGGCTTGAGATCGGCGACTACGTCGCCAACCAGCTGGAGGACATCGGGTTCACCGTCACGCGGGATTACAAGACATCGGCCGAGGCGTCGCCCTGCTGGATCTCGTCCGATCCGATAGGTGGTTGCTTCCACTTCTATACCGGCGGTTGGGTGTCCACCGCCATCAGCCGTGACGCGGGCAGCAACTTCTCGTTCTTCTACACACCGGATGGTCTGCCCTTCCCGTTGTGGCAGGCGTACACCCCAACGGACGAGTTCTATGAGATCAGCAAGGCGCTACTCAACAACGACTTCAACACCATGGAGGAGCGGCGCGAGCTGATGGTCCAAGCGCTGGATATGGCGCTGAAGGACTCGGTCCGCATTTGGCTGAAGGACGACGTCGGCATCGCCCCGCACACGGCGGATGTCCAGGTTGCCAGCGACCTCTCCGGTTCTATCTACGGCTCCTGGATGTGGGGCCATACGATCCGCTTCGAGGATGACATCGGTGGGGCGATGAATATCGCCATGCCCAGCATCATGACCGAGCCCTGGAACCCCATCGCGGGCACCAACTGGGTCTACGACATGATGCCCATCCGCGGCACGCAACGCATGGCCGTCATTCCCGACCCGTTCACTGGCGTGAATCTGCCGATGAGTCTCGCCTCGGCCGAGGTCCAGATCCTGGAAGGTCTGCCCGTGGCGCAGAATATGGACTGGGCGAGCCTGGAGTTCGTGGATGAGATCACGGTTCCAGATGACGCCTGGGCTGATTGGGACGCTGAGAATCAGGTCTTCATCACCGCCGGCGAGAAGTACACCGAGACCGAGACCGTCAAGACCAAGGTGGTCATGCACTACGAGGATGACTTCTTCGATAAGGTGATGTGGCACGACGGCAGCCCCTTCACCCTCGGAGACTTCGTGATGTTCATGATCATGCAGTTCGACCGGGCCAAGGAGGCGAGCCCCATCTTCGACGAGGCCTACGTGCCCGAGTTCAACTCCTTCATGGAGGCCTTCAGAGGTTGGCGCATCGTCTCCGAGGATCCGTTTGTCCTCGAGTACTACACCAACGCCTACTCCCTCGATCTCGAGAACAACGTCAGCAACTTCAGGGCGGCCCACCCGTCAGCCTATGGCAACGGCGCGGAGGCGCCGTGGCACACGCTTCTGCTGGGCTGGCTGGCGGAGGCCAATGGCGAGGCGGCCTTCTCTAGCGACAAGGCGGAGGGCCTCGAGGTTGAGTGGATGAACTACATCGCCGGCCCGACGCTGGAGATCATGAAGGCGAATCTCGACACGGTCCAGGAGGAGGGCACCATCCCCTATGAGGCGACGCTGGGCGACTACATCAGCGCCGAGGAGGCCGAGGCCCGCTACGCGAACCTCCAGGAGTGGTACCGCCGGTACGGTCACTTCTGGGTGAGCACCGGCCCGCTCTTCCTGCAGAGGGCCTTCCCCGTCGAGGGTACGCTGATCCTGCAGAACAACCCCAACTACCCGGACACGGCGGCTAGATGGGCCCGCTTCACCGGCGGAGCGCCCGTGCCGGAGGTGGTTGTGGACGGGCCGGGTGAGGTCGCCATTGGTGAGGAAGCCGTCTTTGACGTCTTCGCCGACCTGGCGGAGGATGTGCCCTATCCGGTCGATGACATGGGCCAGGCCAAGTTCCTGGTCTTCGACGCCACTGGCGCGCTGGCCTTCACGGGCGACGCCGAGGCGGTCGAGGACGGTTACTGGCAAGTCACGCTCACTTCCGACATGACGAGTGAGCTGGAGGCTGGCTCGAACGAGCTGGCGGCGATCATGGTGTCCGACCGCGCCCTGGTTCCGGTGCGCGCGACGCTGCAGTTCGTGACCCAGTAGCGATTGTCGTGGACTGTCGATCTCGGAGAGATGATGGCTATCTCTCCGAGATCGCCTAAGGACGCTAGTTAGGACGATGAAGCACGCGCGGGGGGCGAGTCTCACTCGCCCCCTGTAGTGTCAAGTATAGAAAGCGAGAAGCAATATGAGTGATGCAACGTTGACGTTGGAGGGGCAGGGTCCAGCCCAAGAGCAGGCGGGACCTTCCACCAGCACCGCGGTTCGGGTGGCCAAGTACACCGGTGTCAGGTTGGTGATGCTGTTCTTCACCGTCGTGATCGGCATCTACTTGGTTGTGTTGGTCGCCAATATGGGTGGTTACGTCGATGAGATTCGCCGAGGCGCGATCCGGGAGCAGGTGTCTATAGCGGTGTTTGCCGATCAGAGCCCGGAGATGCGGGACATGACGGCTGAAGAGAAGCGCCAATTGATCGAGGAGCGCGTCGCGATTGAGGAGAAACGGATTGGGCTGGACAGACCCTTCATCGTGCGCAGCTTCGGTTTCCTGCAGAACGCTATCACGCTCAATCTAGGGTTTTCGACGGACATGACCAGCGATAGCGGATCGAGACAGGTGAGACTGATTCTTCTGGAGCGACTCCCGCCTACCCTCCTGCTGTGGGGGGCGGCCAATATCACCCTTTTCTTCGTCAGCCTTTTCCTGGGGCTCTTTCTCTCCAGGAAGTACGGTAGTTTCTTGGACAGGATGATCATCGCTCTGGCACCAACGTCCTCGGCGCCCGCCTGGTTCTACGGTCTTTTCTTGATCCTTATCTTTGCTGCGGCACTGCGCCTCTTACCTTTCGGAGGGATGGTCGATGCACCTCCGCCGACCTCGAACGTGTTGTATGCAATCAACTTGCTTGAGCATCTGATCCTGCCCGCTTCCGCCATTGTGATCAGTTCTATCTTTCTGCAGGCCTACAACTTCCGCACCTTCTTCCTGATCTACTCGAGCGAGGACTACGTGGAGATGGCGAAGGCTAAGGGGCTCTCCGACCGGGATATCGAGCGGCGTTACGTGCTCAGGCCTGTTCTGCCGACGATCATCACCCAGTTTGCGTTGCTCCTGATCTACGTATGGATGGGTGCGACGATTCTGGAGACGGTGTTCAACTGGCCGGGGCTGGGACGCACGCTGTTCCAGGCCATCGGCCTTTACGACACAGCCACCATCGTGGGTGCGCAGGTCATCTTCGCCTATCTCCTCGCTGCCACGGTCTTCTTTCTGGACATTATCTATGCCCTCGTCGACCCCAGGGTCCGTATTGGTGGGCAGGGGAGGACACGATGAGAAACCTTCGTGAGATTCTGCAGTACCCCACGGCCATCATTGGTCTGATCATTATCCTGGGACTGATCGGCGTCTCAATCTACGCCGTGGTCGCTCTGCCTTACAGTGAGGCGATCCGGCTCTGGCGCGGAGGCGAGGACGTTTGGTCCAAGAACCCAAAGACCGCGGCTCCTACGTGGGTCAACCTGTTCAGACGCCAGGACTTACCGGCGACGATCAAAGTCAGCAGTGAGGACGAGTCGGTGGAGAAGACGCGCGAGGTCGTCACCGAGGATATGACGGACATTGACTTCTTCTTTACGTTCGATTATCTCTACCATGGCTTCCCACGCGAGATCTCCATCTTCTTCGAAACGCAGTATGACGAGAAGAATCCCCATGTCTCAATGACCTGGCTGACCCCTGATGGTCGAGAGATTCGGATCGGCTCCATGTCGCTCGAGAGGTCTGCGACCTATCGTGTCTCGCAGGACAGCACGCTTCAGCGCAGGCTGCCAGGCGATCTCCCGCCGCATCAAGCGCTGTTCGCTGCCGATCCAGAGGCGGAGAACCCGGAGGCGCTGCAAGGCCCCTACACGCTGCAAGTCAGCGCCAAGGTGTTTGAGCCTGAGGCTGACGTGGACGCAGAGCTGGTGATGTACGGCGAGGTTCACGGCATAGCGGGGACGGACCATCGTCGGAGGGATCTGTCGGTGGCGCTGCTGTGGGGAACGCCCATCGCACTCGCCTTTGGGCTCCTGGCAGCGGTTGGTACCAGTCTGACCACGATGATCATCGCTGGGGTGGGCACCTGGTTCGGCGGATGGGTGGATGGGCTGATCCAGCGCATCACCGAGGTGAACCTGATCTTGCCCACGCTGCCAATCCTGATCATGGTCGGTACGTTCTACTCCAGGAGCCTCTGGTTGATGCTGGGTGTGCTGATCCTGCTATCCATCTTTGGCGGAGGGATCAAGACCTATCGGGCCATCTTTCTCCAGGTGAAGGAATCGCCCTATATCGAGGCCGCCCAGGCCTACGGTGCCAGCGACGCTCGCGTGATCTTCCGCTACCTGATCCCACGCATCATCCCCATGCTGCTTCCCAACCTGATCACGCTGGTGCCCGGTTTCGTGTTCACCGAGGCGGCGTTGGCGCTGCTGGGGCTGGGTGATCCCATCCTCCCTACCTGGGGTAAGGTGATCAACGATGCACGCTTCAATGGCGCCCTCTATCAGGGCAACTACTACTGGATGCTGGAGCCCTCTGTTCTGCTGATGATCACGGGGCTGGCCTTCTCGCTGTTGGGCTTCTCCTTGGACCGCATCTTCAACCCTAGATTGAGAGGTATGTAGCACTGATGTCAGACAATAACGCACTGTTGCGCGTCGAAGACCTGCGGCTGTACTTCCGCACTAGGCAGGGCGTCGTCCAGGCCGTCGATGGCGTGGATTTTAGACTTGGCTACAACGAGGCGGTGGTGGTGCTTGGCGAGTCTGGCTGCGGGAAGACGTCGCTGGCCAGGGCGGTCCTGCGCCTCCTACCTCGCAACGTCGACACCTACTCTGGTCGCGTCTACCTGAACGGCACGGAGCTGATGCAGATGGGCAACGAAGAATTCCGTCGCAACGTCAGATGGGTGAAGATGTCCATGGTGCCCCAGGCTGCTATGAATGCTTTGAACCCTGTTCTTAGGGTGGGGGAGCAGGTCGCCGAGCCGATGACGGCCCACTATCTGGCCGGTAAAGAGGAGGCTTTGGCTCAGGCCCGGCGGATGTTCCAGCACGTGGGCGTGCCAGTGGACTTCCTCAATCGCTATGCCTTTGAGCTGAGCGGTGGGATGCGGCAGCGGGCTGCCCTAGCTATGGCGCTGGTGACCATGCCCAACATGGTCTTCCTCGATGAACCGACTTCAGCCTTGGACGTTCTGACCCAGGCTAACATCTTTAACGTGCTCAAACGGATCAAGAAGGATCTGGAGGTCAGTTTCATCCTCATCACCCACGATATCGCCACATCGAGCGAGTTGGCGGATCGAGTGGCCGTTATGTACGCAGGACAGATTGTGGAGGTGAGCGACGCACGCCGGTTCTTCAGCGACCCGCTCCATCCTTACTCGCGGATGCTTATGGCTAGCGTGCCGAGGCTGAAAGTGGACCAGGAACCGACGTTTATCACCGGGCACCCACCCAGCTTGCTCGGTCCTCCGACCGGCTGTCGGTTTGCTGATCGCTGCCCCTCGCGGTTTGAGAAGTGCATGGAGGAACCACCCGTGTTCGAGGAACAGGGACACGAGGTCAAGTGCTGGTTGTACGCCTGAGGCTAGGAGTCTAGTATGTCTGTCGACGTGAAAGGAAGAGAAGACGTTCGGGATGAGGCGCTCTTGGACCAGCTGGGGCCGGAGAGGCGCAATGGCGCGCTGCTTTCGATCAAGGACTTAAAGGTCTGGTTCGAGCTTAAGCGCTGGGGCTTCCTCCATGCCGGGTACGTCCGCGCCGTGGATGGCGTGAGTTTCGATCTGCATCGGGGTGAGGCCATCGGCATCGTCGGTGAGAGCGGCTGCGGGAAGACCACCTTGATGAAGACCATTCTGGGCCTCTATGAGCCGACGGAGGGCGAGGTGGCCTTCGCGGGCAGCGAGGTCGATGCCTTTGGATCACGGCAGATGCGGTCCTACCGTGGCGCCGTGGGCTATGTCCAGCAGGATCCCTACGGTGCGTTGCCCCCCTTTATGACCGTGGAGGGCATCCTCGAGGAGCCTATGAAGATCCATGGCGTGAGCGACGCGGACGAACGGAAGCAGCGCATCCGCGACGTGATGGCCGAGGTCAAGATGACGCCCATGGACGACTTCTTGGACAAGTATCCCCACATGTTGAGCGGCGGCCAGCAGCAGCGTGTCGTCATCGCCCGGGCGATGATGCTGGAACCGAGGCTCATTGTGGCCGATGAGCCGGTCTCCATGCTTGACGCGTCGGTCAGGGTAGAGATCCTGCGGCTTCTGCAGGGTCTGCAGGCCTCCCACGATCTTGCTGTCATCTACATCACCCACGATCTCTCCACGGTTCGATACTTCTCGGAGTACATATTCGTGATGTACGCCGGTAAGCTGGTCGAGAAAGCGCGAGTGGACGAGTTGCTGGCGAACCCCCTTCACCCCTATACGCACGCGCTGCTGGCGGCGACCCCCGACCCCGATTATCGGAATGCCCTGACTCAGAAGACGGTTCCGCCTGGAGAGCCGCCTAGTCTGGTCAATCCCCCGCCGGGTTGCCGATTCCATCCTCGGTGTCCGCATATGATAGAGGGACTGTGTGATGTGGAAGAGCCACCGGATTTCGAGCCCGAGCCGGACCACTTTGCAGCTTGTTGGCTTCACCGTTGACGGTAGGGGAACATTAGGACGTCTAGTCGGAGGCTTCAATGGGACGTATACGTCATGCACGGTTGATACTGATTGGTTTCTTCCTGGTTCTGTTCGGCTTCGTCGGACCCTTGCTGATGGTGGCGGGGATTGTGGAGGCGAGCTTCCTCTTCAGTTTCCTCTCTCACGCTGCGTCGGTTAGCGGTCTGTTTCTAGGCGTCATCGGTGCGGCCATGTACACTGCTGCTCGCAAGGAGTGAGTCCGGATGTCTCGGTCCGTAAAGCTCCCCAAAGGCGCACGTCGACCGCTGGGCGTCCTGCTGTTTGCACTTGGTCTTCTCCTTGGCATGGCCCTCTTCGGGGCGACCATCTGGGCTGACTTCGAAGCGGTGCTGTTCAACCCAGGTCTGAGTTACGAGGCGCCTCTGCGTAGCCTGCGATGCCCTGTCATGATCACGCCGTCGGAGACGGGTAGCGTCTCCGCTTTGCTGACCAATCCCCTCGACCGATCGACCGAGCGATATGTGCGGGCCCATGTTACCGATGGTTACATCACGCTGATGAGGGAGATCAACAAGAGCGTGCCCCTCGCCCCCGGTGAGAAGGAGCGACTCCACTGGACGGTGACGGCGGACGATGCCGCTTTTGATCGCTTCATCCTCATCAAAGTGATCGTACGAGGCAGGTATCCGCTTCCCTCACGCCAGGGAACATGCGGCATCTTGATGGTGAACGCGCCATTCTTGACCGGTAACCAGGTCCTCGGCCTCACCTTCGCCGCCAGTCTGCTCAGCATGGTCGGGGGCTACGGGCTATGGTTCAACGCGAGCCGGCCGTTGGATCAGCCAGGCCGACAGGTGTCACGCGCTATGGTTGCGCTGGCTGGCGGCGTCGTGCTGGGAACCATTGTCGGTTGGCTCGGGTGGTGGCTGCCGGGGTTAATCCTCTTCGTGATCATCGTGCTCGGTATCGGCGCCATCATCGGATACTTTCTGAACAGGGCTTGAGAGACGGTCCAACGACTGCCTCTGGGAGGGTCTCTCTGCATGCAATTCCAAGGCTTGTCCACGCAGACGCAGCGGATGTTCTCCTCATCGAGATGACGCTGGTCGTACGCAGACAGACAACCGGTGCCACGCCCTCAACGGGCGTATGGAGGCGCAAGGTTCGTCAGCCCGAATCCCAGCAGAGCGTCTCCCTCAGACTTCTCGTCTCCCCCGCACCCGCGCGTCTGTTCTTCGAATCTCTCAGTCTGTTCCTGATGGTGGTTATTCCTGTCGACGGCAGATGCGCGACTGCGAAAACCGTCGCGCTGCGATCTTGCCATTGTGCTAGCTCGGTGCTACAATCGATAGTGATCCAGTGAGTCTTCGTGTCAGTTGCCGACGGCTCGGGCAGCAGGAAGAGCTCTGTTGGTCTGAGGCCCCGCTGTCAAGAGACTTGGGTTGCGGACATGCTGGTCAGCTGTGACAAGGTATTCGTCCAGATTCGGTGAACCACCACCAGGCTTCGAGAGTATACACATGATGGTACAGTATGACGAGAGGTCTTCGTCTGTCCAAGAAGAGGATGGGTCGCTGGTCGCCCGGGTGCGAAACGGCGACATTGACGCCCTGGGAGAGCTTTACGAGCGCCATCAGTCTCAGGTCTATCGAACGGCGACGGCCATCACGCACGATGAGCGCATGGCAGAGGACATCTTGCAGGAGGTGTTCTTGCGCGTCAATCGTTACGCCGACAGCTTTGATCAGACTCAGCCATTCGAGCCTTGGCTTTACCGCATCACCGTGAATTTGTGCTACACGTGGACCAACCGGGCCAAGCGGTGGGTATACACCGTCCAAGATACGATCGAGCGCCTAAGAGCGCCTTCCAGACGCGACCCCGAGAAGGTGACAGAGAGTCGAGAGCAGCGCGCGCTTCTCCGTAGAGCGATTGACAGTCTGCCCGATTCGCATCGCGTGGTGGTTGTACTCTACTATCTGGAAGGCTTGAGCGTCAACGAGGTGGCCTACGCCTTGGGCGTCCCTGAAGGGACGGTCAAGTCTCGCCTCTACTACGCTCGCGAGAAATTAAGGAAGGCTGTCACAGAGCAAGAGGTTGGGGTGCTGTCCGAGGTGGTTTATGACTTCACATAAGGGATCGGGAAGAGGATTCCGGGATCAGTTCGGCGCGATGATCACCTGGGCGTTGCGCGAGGATGTGGGCTGTGTCACGTCCACCTCAACGGTGTGGGAGCAAATCCACGAACGCCTCCACGGACAGAGGGGAGAGAGGAGGATGGCGTGGTGGCGTGGGTTTCGTCTAGCCTATAAGTCGGCGGCGCTTTGGCTCCTGGATTTGGCTGTGGGACCTCCCACCGAGCTTGTCTACTTTAGCAACCCTGAACTCGGTCAGATCCGCGAGAAGTACTGTCTTCGGCTGCTCATGTATCAGAACGACTTACCCCTGTTGCTTGGCCAAGCAGTCTAGCCGAGGGCATCTGATCTGAGATGCTGTGTCAAGCGCGCGGAGATCATATCTTGTTTCCTATGCTTCTGTGGAGGCATGTTTTGCGGTAAGGACGGTGTGTGCTATAATCAGAAGGCGAGATGAATCGGACGGACATACGGTATCCAGGACACGGTTCAAAAACGCCTTCGCATTTTCGAGCACCTCAAATCACGGGGGGCGCGTTCCAAAAATGCGAGGTCGTTCTTGAACGTACTCTGATCGTATGGCCCGTCAGCATGGATGAAGGGGAGTTATATGACTAATCATCAGGGAGGTCGAGATGGCAACCTGCTTCTCGATCTCAAGAACCTCGTGACGCGCTTCTACACGGACGATGGTACGGTACACGCCGTCAACGGTGTCTCGTATACGTTGGAGGAGGGCGAGACGCTGGGCGTGGTGGGAGAGAGCGGCTGTGGGAAGACGGTGCACGCGCTCTCGATCATGCGCCTGATCCCTAGCCCCCCGGGGAAGATCGAGAGTGGGGAGGTCAACTTCGCTGGTCGCGATCTTCTGACGATCAGCGAGAGGGCGATGCGGCACGTGCGGGGGGCGGAGATCGCCATGGTCTTCCAGGACCCCATGACGTCATTGAACCCGGTGCACACGGTAGGTTTCCAGATTATGGAGGCGCTCAAGCTCCATCAAGGGATGGGGGACAAGGCCGCACGGAATCGTGCGGCGGAGCTGTTGGCGATGGTGGGCATCCCCGACGCCAATGAGCGGCTGGACGATTATCCCCATCAGTTCTCGGGCGGTATGCGTCAGCGAGCGATGATCGCGATGGCGCTGTCGTGCAATCCGCAGCTGCTGATCGCGGACGAGCCGACCACGGCCTTGGACGTGACGATCCAGGCTCAGATTATGGATCTGGTGAAACGGCTGCAGGAGCGGCTGGGGATGGCCGTGATGTGGATCACGCATGATTTGGGCGTGGTCGCCGGACTGGCGGAGACAGTCAACGTGATGTACGCTGGGTATATCGTGGAGCGAGGGCCGGTGAGGGATATTTACGGTAAGCCGCGGCATCCTTATACCATCGGGTTGCTGGGGTCGCTGCCGCGATTGGATGAGGCCCCGGGAACGAAGTTGATCTCGGTGCCGGGGCTGCCGCCGGATCTGCTGGAACTGCCGCCAGGATGTCCGTTTGCTGAGCGGTGTGCCTACGCGGAGGATCAGTGTGTGGAGGCGACGCCGCCGCTGGAGGAGACGGATACCGAGGGTCGGACCGTGGCGTGCTGGCGCTGGGAGTACGTGGCAGGGAGGACGGGGTAATGGCAGAGCGGAATGGGGCGTTGGTACAGGTAAGGAATCTGAAGAAGTACTTCCCGATCACGCGAGGTGTGTTTCAGCGCCACGTGGGCGACGTGAAGGCGGTAGATGATGTCAGCTTCAATGTCTACCAGGGTGAGACACTGGGCCTGGTTGGGGAGAGCGGCAGTGGCAAGACGACGGTGGGTCGCACTATGCTGCGGCTCTACGAACCGACGGCGGGAGAGATCCTCTTCGAGGGGAGGGACCTGGCGAAGCTATCCGCCAGTGAGCTGCGGGACACCCGACAGCGCATGCAGATCATCTTCCAGGATCCATATGCCTCGCTGAACCCGCGTATGACGGTGGGAGGCATCGTCGGGGAACCGCTGGAGGTGCACCGCGTGGCGCGGGGCAAGGAGAAGCGTGAGCGTGTGCAGGAGCTGTTGCGGTTGGTGGGGCTCAACCCCTACTTTGTGAACCGCTATCCGCACGAGTTCTCCGGAGGGCAGCGACAGCGTATCGGTGTCGCTCGGGCTCTGGCGCTGAATCCGGATCTGATCGTCTGTGATGAGCCGATCTCCTCGTTGGATGTCTCGATCCAGGCGCAGGTGGTGAACCTGCTGGAGGACCTGCAGGATCGGATGGGGTTGACATACCTGTTCATCGCCCACGACCTGAGCATGGTGCGGCACATCAGCGACCGCGTCGCGGTGATGTACCTGGGGAAGATCATGGAGCTGACGGATCGCGACGAGCTATATATGAATCCCCTCAATCCGTATACGCAGGCCTTGATGTCGGCGGTGCCGGTACCAGACCCCGTGGTGGAGGAGGAGCGGCGGCGCGTCATCCTAGAGGGAGACATCCCCAGCCCGTCGAACCCGCCGAAGGGATGCAACTTCAGCACGCGCTGCCCAGTGGCGCGAGACATCTGCTTCGAGTCGCACCCGGATCTCATCGAAGTTGAACCAGGACACTTCTGCGCCTGTCACGTGGTCGAACAGGAGGGCAAGGCCGAAATCCGCTGATGAAAATCGGCGGTCGATCTTTGGCTGCCGAATTCGGTCCTTATTTTGGCAATCATCCACGTTGCGTTCACGGCGGCGAGATCTTCTGACATACCCGCCCCGAGCGCTATATCGGCCCCTGAGGGCCGCACCTGAGAGGAGGTGGTGCGCTGGTAAGACAGATGGAAGAGAGCGTAAGGACATCGTGGTTCCGGAACCAATCCGTAGCGAATAGCGAGACTCACATTAGAGGAGGAGAACATGCTTAAGAAGAAATGGTCGATTGCACTAGCGGTCGCGGTGATTGGCAGCATTCTGCTGTCCGCTTGTGCGCAGCCGACGCCCGAGGTGGTCGAGAGAGAGGTCACCCGAGTGGTCGAGCGAGAGGGCGAGACGGTCATCGAGACGGCTGTCGTCACCGAGGTCGTCGAGGTGACGGCGGAACCGCCCGCGGAGGAGAAGCCCGTCACGTTGAACTGGAACCTGGCCACCGAGCCGCCGCAGGTTGACCCTGCGCTGAGCACGGACACCACGTCCGTCCAGGTCGACGAGATGCTGTTCCTGGGCCTGACCGACTTCGACGATGAGACCAGCGAGGTCATCCCCGAGCTGGCCACGGACTGGGAGAGCAACGAGGAAGGCACCGTCTGGACCTTCTATATGCGCGACGATGTACCGTGGGTGAGGCATGACCCCGCCACGGGCGAGACCAGCATCGTCGAGGACGAGGAAGGGAACCCGGTCATGGTCAACGCGCACCAGGTTGAGAACGCTGTGAAGCGCACCCTCAACCCGGAGACCGGCTCCGATTACGCCTACGTGCTCTACATCATCGAGGGCGCCCGCGCCTTCAACACCGGCGAGGAGACCGATCCCGACACCGTTGGCGTGGAGGCGATCGACGACTACACCGTGCAGTTCACGCTGCGCCAGCCGGCCGGCTACTTCCCTGGCATCGCCAGCATGTGGGTGGCCCGCCCGGTCTACCAGCCGGTGATCGACGAATGGGGCGCCCGCTGGATCGAGCCTGGCTTCATCGTCACCAACGGCCCCTACGTCATGGAATCGTGGGCTCACCAGGACAGCATGGTTCTGGTTAAGAACCCGCATTACTACGACGCCGAGAACGTGCAGATCGAGCGCGTTGAGAACGTGATGATCACGGCGGCTTCCACCGCCATGGCGCTCTATGAGAACAACGAGCTTGACTCCGTCGGCCCGCCGCTGGAGGAGATGGACCGCATCCGCGAGGACCCGGAGCTGAGCGAGCAGTTGACCATCGCGCCAGAGCTCTGCACCTATTACTATGGCTTCACCAACAATAAGCCGCCCTTCGACGACCCGCTGGTCCGCAAGGCGTTCTCTGCGGCCATCAACCGCCAGTCCTTGATCGACAACGTGACCAAGGGCGGACAGCTGCCGGCGAACACCTTCGCACCTGAGGGCATCTTCGGCAACGTGGCGCAGGATCCGGACATCGCGCCGTGGGCCTTGGATGCCGAGATGGGCGCCGAGATGGCGCAGGAGTGGCTGGCCGAGGCCGGCTACCCCGATGGCGAGGGCTTCCCCACCATCACGCTGATGCATAACACCAGCGAGGGCCATCGTGCCATCGCTGAGGCCATCGGCTCGATGTGGAGCAGCACCCTTAATGTCGACATCGAGATCCAGAACCAGGAGTGGGGCGTCTACCTGGACACCATCGAGAAGACCACACCGCTGGCTGAGATGCCGCACGTGTGGCGCCTCGGTTGGTGCGCCGACTACGCCGATCAGAACAACTGGGTCCACGAGGTCCACAACTGCGAGGAGGGCGCGAATCGCCTCCGCCGCAACTGCGTGGACGAGACCTGCAGCGCCTGTGAGCCGTCCGAGTTCGACGAGCTCACCGCGCAGGCCGGTAGGGAGACGGATCCCGAGGTGCGCAAGGAGCTCTACCGCGAGGCCGAGCGCATCCTCTCCGAGGAGGAGGCGGCCTACGCTCCGATCTATTACTACACCGTCGTGCGTCTGAACAAGCCGTGGCTGAACCGCACCTACCAGGCGCTCGGCGGCGAGCACTGGGATAAGTGGACCATCGACTGGGAGGCCAAGCTCGAGGCCACTCAGTAGTCGCATCACGTCGTGACGCTATGCAGCCCTCGCATCGAGGGCTGCATAGCTCCTTCTTCGTAGGGGGAGAAATGATTCAGTATATTATCCGACGCATCCTGCAGTTTATCCCGGTCCTGTTGGCGGTGACCATCTTCACGTTTACCCTGGTGAGGATCATCCCCGGTGGGCCGTTTGACCGCATTGGCGACAAGACGCTGCCGCCGGAGATCCGGGCCAACCTGGAGGCCAAGTACAACCTAGACGAGCCGATCTGGCAGCAGTACCTGCGCTACCTGTGGAACCTGCTTCACTTTGACCTCGGGCCGTCGCTCAAGTTCCGCACGCAAACGGTGAACGATATCATTGGCGGGGCCCTGCCGGTCTCGGCTCAGCTCGGGGTGCTGTCCATGATTTTGGCCGTGGTGATCGGCATACCGACTGGGATCATTGCGGCGCTCTATCGCAATACCTCCATCGACTACGGAGCGACTTTCCTGGCCATCTTCTTCCGGTCGGTGCCCAATATCGTGCTTGGGCCGGTGCTGATCCTCATCTTTGCCCTCAGGCTAGGGTGGCTTCCGGTGGCCCGCTGGGAGAGCCCGGCCCATTGGGTGTTGCCTGTCGTAACCCTAGGCACGGCTTATTCGGCCGGCATCGCTCGCCTCACACGAGGCAGTCTATTGGAGGTGATGGGGGAGGACTACATCCGCACCGCGCGCGCCAAGGGGCTGCGCGAGATGGTCGTGATCGGCCGTCACGCGCTGAAGAACGCTCTGATCCCGGTGGTTACCTACTTGGGGCCAGTTCTGGCGGCTGTTGTCACAGGAACGTTTGTGGTGGAGACGATCTTTGGTATTCCCGGCCTGGGCAGGCACTTCGTGGACAGCGTGAACAACCGAGACTATCCGCTGGTCATGGGCACGGCTCTGACCTATGCTTTGTTGCTGGTATCGGCCAATCTGCTGGTGGATATCACCTATGCCTGGCTGGATCCGCGCATTCGTTACGATTGATTGTTGATGGATAACGGCTGTTCATTGGTCGCCTACGGGCGTCGGGTGCGATGATTCGTAGACTGAGCGCTCGTGAGACAACCCGTGACCGCTGAACAGATGCATTTGACGATAGAGGGAGAACAACATGGCAGAAGGAAGTGGAAAACGGACGGCGGGCCCCTCGGGACTGACGGGCAAGCCGCGCAGTCCTTTGGGAGATGCCTGGCGAGAGTTTCTTAAGAACAAGGTGGCCGTGGGAAGCGGCATCTTCATCATCTTGCTCACGCTTATGGCCATCTTCGCGCCGGTCTTTGCCCCCGAGGGCATTGACGAGCAGAAGCTGGAGGACAACTACCAGGAACCAGGGGCCAAGTACCTGCTGGGGGCTGATCAGTTTGGACGAGATATCCTGAGTCGTATCATCTTCGGGGCGCGGATATCACTTGCTGTCGCCTTCGTCGCTGCCTCGGTCAGCTTGATCATCGGGGTCACCTACGGCCTGATCGCGGGATACACAGGCGGTGTCGTCGACAGCATTATGATGCGTATCGTCGACATCATCTATGGTTTTCCCTCCCTGATCTTCGTGATCCTGTTGCAGGTCTACTTCAAGGCTGTGGCGGCCCGCGGAGGTGGTATAGCGGCGCCATTGGTGAGGTTGGATCAGCAGATGGGCGGCATGTTCTTTGTGTTCGTCGCTATCGGCGCCTTCTACTGGATCAATCGGGCTCGGATTGCCCGGGGACAGACGTTGGCGAACAAGGAGAAGGAGTTCGTCATGGCCGCCGAGAGCATCGGTGCCTCCAATACACGCGTTATTTTCCGCCACCTGCTGCCCAATATCCTGGGACCATGCATCATCGCCGAGACCATGGCCATTCCTGGGTACATTTTCTACGAGGCCTTTCTCAGCTACATCGGGTTGGGCGTCAACGCGCCTTTCCCCAGCTGGGGCATGATGGTCAACAAGGCGCAGCGCTCTATGCGTGCCCACCCCCACGTGCTCTGGCCGCCGGCCATCGCCCTCACGGTGACCACGTTGGCCTTCAACTTTGTCGGGGATGGGCTACGTGATGCCTTCGATCCCCGCTTAAGAGGACGCGGCTAGCTGTAAGGGAAGACACGTCAGAGGGTATATCGGGGCTGACATTCCGCAATCTGTCGTCGAGCAAAGACGGGGCGACCCTTGCTTCATGCCAACAGGTCGCCTCGTCTTTGCTCGTCTGTGCTGCGCATATGAAGGGTCCGCTGCAAACGGTGGATCGCTGGGTGAGCCGAGGGCCGACGTCCTGGGCTATTCGCCAATCTTGTCGGGCCTCTTGGGTACCTGGTAAGGCCCCCTAGCCCCTGGGGTTGAAGAAGCGAGGCGCATAGAGGATGGCCGTCAAAGCGCTGTCCACGAGGGCGAAGATGAGGTAGGCTTTGAAGAGCGCTGGGGGTCGACCGTCGCCCGGACGGCGCAAGTAGATGATGAGCCCGACCAGGGCCAGGAGTAGGATGAGGACAGGGATAATCGTTGTCAGCATGGGTGCTATCTCCTGAGGCACCAGGTAGACAAAGGGCGTCCCGGCCTCGAGAAGCCCGGGCAGGAAGAGCATCTTCACGACTAGATAGATGGCGAACGACACGCCGAGGGCGATCTTCGCGCCAAGCTCGTCCAGGAGCTCCTGATGAGAGATCGCGTAGAAGACTATCAGCCAGACTAGGGCGGGAGCGTTCCACATCAGCGTCAAGGGCAAGAAACCAACGGCTGAGAGCACGCCCCAGGCCAGGCTGGCAGCCTGCTCGCCGATGTCTTTCACTGTGGTGCGGTTAAGCCATGTGCTTGCCTGCGGCGCTGTCGTGGCGTAGTATACTTTGTACCGCCGGAAGCCGGCGGTGTCCAGCCATGCTAGATGGAGGTTCGTGTTTTGATCGGCGGCCAGCGTCGGCAAGACGGAGGCGTTCGAGGTTTCGTTGGCGAGCTGATAGCCGACGGGATCGCCGCCCTCCAGGACGGTCAGGGCCAGCTGTATAAACTGTTTCGATGCGCTCTCGATGATCACGCTGACCACCACGGGCAGTTCGCTCTCCTGGTTCTGAACCACGGCAGGCGCGTTGATGAAGTCCGTGCTGCGGACGTCTGGGGAGAGCGGCGTGAGGGCGGTAATCCCGTAAGGGCTGGTGTGGTCGTCGTAGTCGGGACGGTGCTCCGAGGGAAGCTTCACGTTTCGGGGATCGATGTAGTCAGCTTTGCCCGGCGCGAAGCTTACGTAGAAGGTATTGGCCTCCGTCGGCGTCAGGCCGCCGCCCAGGTTCTGCACCGACCAGATGACGTAGACCGTCCCCGAGTCGAGGCCGATGACGGGGGGCTGATAGGTGGCACTCTCGGCAAACCCAAATGTGGTGATATGTTGCCCTTCTGATGGCATGAGCTGACCGTTCTTGAGCGTGGCGTAGTAGATCTCCCTCTGGGAGAAGCCGGTCCTATAGGTCCACACCATATGCGTTGTCGCGGTGTCTCCCGCCGGCGTTCTTTCGACCAAGATGAAGGGATCGGTGCCGTCGGGGACCAGTAAGGAAGGGGAGTTGACATCCCTCGCCGGTAGAGCTAGCTGGTAGATGCCAGGCTGCCCCTCGGCCGGTTCGCTAGCCCAGGTGAATCGAATCTCGCCCGCTGGTGAGAAGTCCACATGGTAGCTGTCGACGTTCTCTTCCTCTCCCGAGAGACGCTTGAGTTCCGTCACCCGCCCTTCAGCGTCCATCTGGGCGTGATAGAGGGCCTGTCGCCCGTCCGAGCGCGCGAGCAGGGCGAGGTGGAGATCATCGCCTGCATCGACCAAGAGCTGGGGACTGCGGGGGCGAGAGAGGTCGATGGACAGCGCTCTGTCGACGTTGACCTGGCCCTCGCGGTTGAGCTGGACGTAGTGGAGCCCTTCTGCCTCATCAGAGGTGGCCTCGATCCAGGCCATATGAACGAGGCGGTCGGCGTCCACTTCCAGAGCCACAGCCTGTCTGATGTTGCTCTCTCCTAGAAGCAGTCCCCGGCTCCAATCGCCGGCTGGTTTGTTACTTCGCTCATAGTCGCTGCTGCAGCCCGTGGCAAGTAGCAGGGCGATAGCGAGAAGCGTGATTAGAATGCGACGGGATTTACGTCTGATTTGCATGTATCCTCCGTTTGATTGCTTGTTAGGTACAGTCATTATGATTATACCACGCCGCGCTGTTTTCGTTCAATTGACCACGGGGAAGTGAACCTGCATCATCCGCCGTAGGTAGTTTGTTGGTAGATGACGTCAATTCGTCTCGCGTGATCAGAGGATGGAGATGGCGTCCTTCCGGCAATCTAGTCAGGGCGCGAGAAACCAGATGTGCATGGTTGTGATAGCTGAATCGTTGATCTTCGTGCAGGGACAGACATCGACCGCTGGTGTCTGATTCGATTTTTCCAGGAGCCGATGACCCGTAGAGTAGGGTTCGGCAGCCACGGACAGGGTATGGAGAGCTGGAGGAGCAGCAGCTAATGACGGACGAGACAATGCTACACGCGGTCCAGAGCGACCGCACATCGCAGAGGAACACTCAATCGCGACAATGGAGGGTATTGGCTGGCATCGGTGCCCTGGCCGTTCGACGACTGGCCTTTGGCATCGTGGTGTTAGTGGTCATCATTTTTCTGAGCTATTTGGGACTTACTATGGCCCGGGGCGCTTCCTTCTATGCCGCCGTGACCGAATCAGCATCCGAGACATTGGACTACATCGCTCGGCTGGCTCGCGGCGAGTTGGGCAGGTCGCGGGCGGCCAGTGTGACCCAGGCCTCCGTCACCGTGCGGGATGTCCTTTCGGGTTTGGTGACGAAGAGTCTGGGGCTGTTGGCAGCGGCTCTTGGGTTCGCCACCGTATTGGCTGTGCCCCTGGGCACTTGGGCGGCGACGCGGCGTCGCTCGGCTTGGTCCTTGGTGACCACCCTGGTCTCCATCGTTGGGGTGTCGGTGCCGAGCTTCTTCGCTGCGCTCCTGCTCCAGCTGGGCGCGATTCGGCTGACCCGCCTGTTGGGGCATCGGGTGCTGCCGGTGGGGGGATTCGGCTGGGACCGACACATCATCCTGCCAGCCTTGGTGCTGGCGGCTCGGCCGGTGGCGCAGATCTACCGCGTGACGTACGTCAACGTTAGCGATGTGCTGGAGCAGGACTACGTGCGCACCGCGAGGAGCAAGGGGGTGCGGGAGCTGCTGGTGATGGGACGCCACGTAGTGCGCAACGCGGCTATACCGATCCTGACCACGGTGGGAATGTCGCTGCGGTTCGCACTGAGCAGCCTGCCGGTGGTGGAGTTCTTCTTCGGCTGGCCGGGGGTGGGGTTCACGCTGCTCAAGTCGATCTCGAAGCGAGACGACAACCTGACGGTGGTGCTGGTGCTCTGCCTGGGGGTGCTGTTCATCGCGGTGAATCTGGTGCTGGAGGCGCTCTATCGGCTGATCGATCCGCGTCTTAGAGAGTCGACGGGGCGCCGTGCCGAGGTGGAGCGAGGGAGCATCCTGGACGGCCTCCGCGCGGTGGCGGTGTCGCTGGCAGGTATGGTGCGGGACAATCCGCTCACGCGCCTGTTCAAGCCGGGGCGGAACGAGGCGGAGAGTCCCTTTCGGGCCGTGCTGGAGGAGCGTGGCGAGGAGGTTGACGCGTCGCCTGCCAAGTACCGTGCCGAGCGGGTCCGGTCGTGGTTGCGGGCGACGCTGACGAATGTGCCCTTCATTATCGGTTCGCTGCTGGTCGGTGCCCTGCTGGTGGTCTTCATCTGGGGGCCCCAGATGGCCCCTCACAGCCCCTACACCACCCAGGCCCTCAACTACGAGGACGGCGAGCTGAGCGTGCCTCCCTTCGAGCCGGACGACGTCCATCCCTGGGGCACTGACGTGTTGGGACGTGACATCATGAGCCTCGTTCTCGCTGGGGCCCAACAGACGTTGCTCCTGGCTGTATTGGTCGTCGCGGCTCGGGTTGTGGTAGGCGTTGTGCTTGGGGCGATCGCGGGATGGTGGAGCGAGACCTGGGTTGATCGCCTATTGATGGGTTTGTCAGAGACCATCGCGGCTTTCCCCTCGCTTCTGCTGGCCATGACCTTCATCTTGGCCTTGGGCATCCGGCAGGGGTTTCGTCCTTTTGTCATCGCCCTCTGTCTGACGGGTTGGGGCGAGGTCATGCAGTTTGTGCGCGGGGAGGTCATGAGCATCCGCCCTAAGCTGTATATCGAGAGCGCCGTCGCGGTCGGGTTGGCGGCGCCGCGGATCATCATGAGTCACGTACTCCCCAATCTTCTGTCTTCATTGATCTCCATCACGGCGTTGGAAATGGGAGCCGTCCTCATGCTTTTGGGTGAGCTCGGTTTCGTGGGAATCTTCATCGGGGGCGGGGCCTTCGCGGAGCTGGACACCTTCTCCGCGCCGTATCATTACTCCGACGTGCCCGAGTGGGGGGCGATGCTGAGCAACGTGCGCCGCTACGCTCGTTCGTATTCTTGGATGGCCATCTACCCGAGCTTCGCCTTCTTCATTGCGATCCTGGGCTTCAACTTCCTGGGCGAGGGTGTACGGCGGCTGGTCGAGAGCATCGGCGTGGTGATCAATCGGCTAGTGAACCGTTATACCATCGCCGCGGCGATCTTGGCTGTGATGGGCATCAGTTGGGTGCAGGCTAACACCGGTGCGACAGCCTTCTATCAACGGGAGGCCGAGGTCTTCGACGGAGGAAGGGCCTATGACGACGCCACAGAGCTTGCCCTGCCTATGTTTGAGGGGAGGGCGCTGGGCACCGAGGGCATGGACGTCGCTTCGCACTACATAGCTGACCAGTTCAAGGATCTGGGCATTCAGGCAGCTGGCGAGGAGATGACGTATTTCCAGGAGCGCTTTCGCTCCTTTGAACAGTTGGATGCTGTGCCACGGCTGACGTTCCACGATGGCGGCTCGCCACTGGCCTACCACCAGGACTTCGTTGAATACGTGAGCCCGGGCCGCAACCTTGGACAGAGCGAGGGTCAGGTCCGCTTTGTCGCTCTCGGGCCGGTGGCGACCACTGGCACGATGGTGAGGAGCCTCAAGTCGCTGGAGGAGCTTGACTTCTCCGGCGAGATTCTCGTGGCAATGCACGCCGGTGACGCGGATCTCTTGAGGCGCGTGCCCTGCGCCGGTATTCTCATCGTTGGGGACAGCCACCTACAGTTTGACCGCCGGCGCACGCTGTCATCCCGCGACCCCCATTATCTCATGTTCGGTACCGGTGGCGTCCGCGGACAGGATATCCCGAGATTGTGGATCACCAAGGCGACGGCAGAGCGTCTGTTGCAGGGCACAGGGTACACCGTCGGCGACCTTCGCGACCTGGAGAGCGAGTTGGATGTCAACAAGGTGTTCGAGCTCCCCACCGGCGTGCGCGCGTCAATGGACGTGCAGGGCACGGTCAAGGAACGGGTGGCGGTGCAACACGTGCTCGGCAGTTGGACTGGTCTCTCCGACAGCCGCTACGGCGGGATCAACGATCAGATGATCGTCGTCATGGCCCAATACGATACCCCGCCGCCGACGCCAGACCAGGCTCGGTACCCTGGTGCCAATGATAACGCCTCGGGCGTTGCCGTGATGCTGGAGGCGATCCGTGCGATGAAGGATTCAGGATACCAGCCCTACAGAACATTGCTGTTTGTGGCCTACGCTGCCGAAGGGCAAGAGGGCGGCGAGTGGGTGTCCCCGCCGGACGTGGAGAGGTTTCTGGAGGCCAAGCAGGGCTTCTCGAGCAGTTTCGACATAGAGGCCGTCGTTGATCTCAGGGGGCTGGGGGCGGGCGACGGTAACGGCATCGTCATCTCGGCGGGTGGCAGTGCACGTCTGGCCGATCTCCTCAATCGCTGCGCTGACATGATGGGCGTCAAGGCACAGCGAGGCGGAGAGGCGGTCGATATCGGCATCGTCTTCGAGGAGAAGAGCCGCCAGGCAGGGGGCCAGGAAGCTCCGAGAGTGGGTCTCCGTTGGAACGGTTGGGAGGACACCTCGTTCCGGCCTGACGACACGGTAACCAATCTCTCGGATGAGAAGCTGGAGCGGGCTGGTCGCGTGGTCAGCTTGGCTCTGATGACCCTGGGACGAGAGATTGAGTACTAACAGGTGACGAGCAGTGGCTGAGAGCGCGGTTACCCGGTCTGAAAAGCAGGGGGCGGTGTCGAAGGGTTCCGCTTCATCGCAGCGGGAGGGTGTAGTGATCAACATCGCTGTCCTCGCTGCTCGGCGTCTTGCCTTCGGCATCGTCGTGCTGTTGGCCATTGTCTTCCTCAGTTACTTGGGTTTGAGTCTGGCCCGGGGCGCTGTTCTCTCCTCTGCTCTCGGGACAGCAGTCTACGACACATTGGAGTACGTGGGCCGTTTGGCTCGCGGTGATCTAGGCAGCTCAGTGGCCGTCGGTGTGACCCAGGCGTCGGTCACCATCGCCGACGTGCTGCCGGGGCTGGTGACGAAGAGTCTGGGGCTGCTGGTAGCGGCTCTTGGGTTCGCCACAGCAGTAGCTGTGCCCCTGGGCACTTGGGCGGCGACGCGGCGTCGCTCGACCTGGTCGCTGGTGACTACCTTGGTCTCCATCGTGGGGGTGTCCGTGCCGAGCTTCTTCGCCGCGCTCCTGCTCCAGTTGGGGGCGATTCGACTGACCCGTCTGCTGGGGCACCGGGTGCTGCCAGTGGGGGGATTCGGCTGGGACCGACACATCATCCTGCCGGCTTTGGTGCTGGCGGCGCGGCCGGTGGCGCAGATCTATCGGATGACGTACGTCACGATCAGCGATGTACTGGAGCAGGACTACGTGCGCACCGCGAGGAGCAAGGGGGTGCGGGAGCTGCTGGTGATGGGACGCCATGTGGTGCGCAACGCGGCCATCCCGATCCTGACCACGGTGGGGATGTCGCTGCGGTTCTCACTGAGCAGCCTGCCGGTGGTGGAGTTCTTCTTCGGCTGGCCCGGGGTGGGGTTCACGCTGCTCAAGTCGATCTCAAAGCGAGACGACAACCTGACGGTGGTGCTGGTGCTCTGCCTGGGGGTGCTGTTTATCGTGGTGAACCTGGTGCTGGAGGCGCTCTATCGGCTGATCGATCCGCGTCTTCGAGAGTCGACGAGGCGCCGTGCGGAGGTGGAGCGGGGGAGCATCCTGGATGGCCTCCGCTCGGTGGCGGTGTCGCTGGCAGGTATGGTGCGGGACAATCCGCTCACGCGCCCGTTCAAGCCGGGGAGAGAGGAGGCGGAGAGTCCCTTTCGGGCCGTGCTGGAGGAGCGCGGTGAGGAGGTTGACGCGTCGCCTGCCAAGTACCGTGCCGAGCGGGTCCGGTCGTGGTTGCGGGCGACGCTGACCAACGTGCCTTTCATCATCGGCGCAGTCCTCGTTGGAGCGCTCTTGGCAGTCTTCGTCTTCGGGCCACGGTTAGCTCCTTACAGCCCCTACACCACCCGTGGGCTGAGCTACGAGGATGGAGAGCTGACCATGCCGCCATTTGAGCCCAGCGAGCTCTATCCCTGGGGTACCGATGTGTTAGGGCGGGACATGATGAGTCTGATCGTGGCCGGAGCCCAGCAGACCTTACTGCTGGCGGCCTTGGTGATGGCGGCTCGGGTCGTGGTAGGTGCCGTGCTGGGAGCGATCGCGGGGTGGTGGAGCGAAACGTGGATCGACCGCTTCCTCATGGGCCTGTCGGAGATCATCGCGGCCTTCCCTTCGCTTCTGCTGGCCATGACCTTCATTTTGGCCTTGGGCATCCGGCAGGGGTTTCGTCCTTTTGTCATCGCCCTTTGTCTGACGGGTTGGGGCGAGGTCATGCAGTTTGTGCGCGGGGAGGTCATGAGCATCCGCCCCAAGTTGTACATCGAAGGGGCGATTGCCATCGGGCTGACGGTGCCACGCATTTTGGTAGCGCACGTGCTGCCCAACTTGCTGTCATCCTTCATCTCCCTTGCATCTCTGGAGATGGGGGCTGTGCTGATGCTCCTCGGAGAATTGGGCTTTGTGGGGATCTTCATTGGAGGTGGGGCTTTCGCTGACTTACAGTGGATGGCTCCACCCTATCACTACTCCGACGTGCCTGAGTGGGGGGCGCTGCTGAGCAACGTGCGACGTTATGCCCTCTCCTACCCGTGGATGGCCGTCTACCCATCGCTTGCTTTCTTCGTCGCCATTCTGGGCTTCAACCTCTTCGGTGAGGGCGTACGCCGCTTGCTAGAGACGGTGGGAGTCGGCGTGACCAGGCTAGTGAATCGCTACACCCTTGCCGCTGCTGGTCTTCTGTTCATGGTTGGTAGCTGGGCGAAGACGCACACTGGGGCCAGTGCCTTCTATGTCCAGCAGGCCAGGGCCTTCGACGGTGCAAGAGCCTATGAACATGTCGAGGCCCTCAGCCTCTCGACGTTCGATGGGCGCGCACTCGGCACCGACGGGATGTATGCCGCGTCGGACTATATCGCGGAGCAGTTTGAAGCGCTCGGGCTGCAGCCGGCTGGGGAGGAAATGACGTACTTCCAGAATCGCAGGCGCTCCTTTACCGTATTGGATGCTGCTCCACAGCTGAGAATTGAGGATCATGGCCCCCCGTTGCAGTACCGTGAGGACTTCGTGGAGTATCCTGGCTTTGTGCAGAACCAGGGCCGGGCCCGGGGCGACGTGCGCGTCCTAGCGCTGGGCCAACTCAGAAGAAGCGGGGCTCTCTTTGAGACTTACGCAGCTGTGGATAACCTCGATATCTCAGATGATGTCCTGCTGTTGCTCTCTGGGGATGATCTGGGATACTTGCGGTACCGATCCAGTGCCGGGATCCTGGTGGTGGCCGCGGATCCCGTCGATATCCAGCGGCGTTACATGCTCTCAGCGCGCCGGCGAAGCTGGAGTAGACCTATGCTCTGGATCAGCGAGGGCACCGCTGACCGACTGTTGCAGGATGCCGGCCATACCCTGAGCGGGCTGCGGGAGCAGAAAGGGGATCTAGACGTCGATGAGGTGTTGGACATCAGGACCAGTGTGGTGGTCTCGATGACGGTAGAAGGAACAGTCCGTAAAGACGTGTCGGTCCGGCACGTCCTCGGGCATCTGCCGGGCCAGGCGGCGCATATAGAGGGCGCTCCGAGCGCAGACGCCGCCAAGCTCGACAACGAGCTCATCGTCGTTATGGCCCAGTACGACGCTCCTCCAGCTACGCCCGATGCGGTCAGGTACCCGGCGGCCAACGACAATGCCTCCGGCGTAGCCGTGATGCTTGAGGCAATACGTGCCATGCGCGAGTCCGAGTATCAACCCTATCGGTCGTTCCTTTTCATCGCCTATAGTGGAGAAGGGTTGGAGGGCGGGGAACCGGTTGCCCCTGTTAAGGATGTTGAGAGGTTCCTGGAAGCCAAGGGTGGCTTCGCCAGCAATCTCGATATTGAGGCCGTTGTCCAACTTCGCGGCCTCGGAGCTGGGGACGGCGATGGATTGACTGTCTCCGCCGGTGGTAGCGCCCGCCTGGCCGCGCTCCTGGAACAGGCGGCCCGTCAGATGGACGTGGGATCACGCCGGCGTGGCGAACCCATCGACATCGGCATCGTCTTCGAGGAAGATGTCGGGGAGCAAGGGCAGGAGGTCCCCAACGTTGGCCTGAGCTGGCGGGGCTGGAGGGCCACGTCCCGCACGTCCCTAGATACCCCAGCATCAGTCTCGCCTGAACGGCTTCAGGATGCGGGACGTACGCTATCTCTCGCCTTGATGATCCTCGGTCGGGAAAGGCAGTACTAGGTAGGTCTCTCCCTGGTTGTGGTCGGGATGATCTGCGGCACCGGTCGAGGGTGGGACAAGGCCTGACATCATCACTCCAATTGGAGTGCTGTGAGAGACCCGAGGAGTCAAAGCTGATTTGTCGCTGCCGGCTGTGCAGGCGGTCGTCTAGCGTCAGCGGCGTTTGGCTGGTACAATGTAGTCGGAGAAAGCTGTCATGACCACGTCGCTACGGGTCGTATTGGTGTTACTGGCGCTCAGTCTGCTTGGCCTGGCTTTGAGTGGGCTGAGCATCTATGGGCGCATGAGTTATCTGTGGGCCCTTCTTGTCGTGGCGAGTTGGATCTGGTCGCAGCTGTCACTGCGGAGCGTCGAGCTGGAACGCACGACGCGTACGCTCCGCGCCTATGTCGGTCAAGTCCTCGAGGAACGTTTCACGGTCGTGAATCGAGGGCGTCTGCCGCGGCTCTGGTTACAGGTCCGGGATCATTCCGACCTGCCCGGTGCACGAGGATCTCGTGTGCTTACCCTAATCGGAGCTGGCGAGCATCGCATGTACCGGGCGCGTAGCCGGCTTGTACAGCGCGGGGTCTTCTCTCTGGGTCCCACCGAGGTCGTGTCCGGGGATCTCTTCGGCCTTTTCCCGGTCAGCTACACGGTGCCCGCTCAGGGCTCCCTGGTGGTCTATCCCATCATGGTGGATTTGAAGGCTTTTCCAAGTCCTCCAGGCCTGCTTCCCGGAGGTGAGGCTCTCCAGTTGCGCACGCATCAGGTGACGCCCAATGCCTCGGGCGTCCGGGAGTATGTCCCCGGTGATCCACTGAACCGCATCCATTGGTTGAGCTCGGCCCGAAGAGATCGCTTGATTGTCAAGGAGTTCGAGCTCGACCCCTTGGCCGAGGTCTGGGTCTTCCTGGATGCCGAGTCTCGCGTTCAAGCTTCAGAGCCCTACTCTCCGCCCGATGAGGCGGTGGAGGCGATTTGGTCACCCTGGAAGGAGGTAACCCTTCCTCCCTCTACCGAGGAGTACGGGGTCAGTATCGTGGCCTCTCTCGCACGACACTTCCTCCGTCGCGACCGCGCGGTGGGCTTGATCAGCACCTATCAGCCGTCCCAAAGCACGCCCGATGTCCTGCCTCCGGACCGCGGCGGACGTCAATTGGGGAAAATCCTGGAGGTTCTCGCTACTCTGCGGGCCAGAGGCGATCTCTCGATCTCCGCCTTGATGGCCGGGCACGCGCAGCACATGCCGCGGGGCAGCACGATAATTGTGGTCACCCCTTCCACCGAGGACGAGGTCGCTCTGGCCGCCGATCTGCTATCGCAGCGTGGATTGCGTCCGGTGGTAGTGCTGATCGATGCCGAGTCCTTCGGAGGCGCGCCGGGGACCGACAGGTTGGCGGATGCTATCACGGCTGTTGATGTGCCCGTCTCCCGAGTGGAGAACGGCGACGACCTTGCCGCTGCGCTGAGCGTCGGGCTCGGCCCCACCGGGAGGGATGTCGTGGGGATCAGTCGGGCGCAGGTCACTCGGCGGATGGTGAGGAGCTAGCCAAGTATGCGAACCTCGCGCTGGTGGGACCTGCCGGCAGCCTGCTTGCTTACGCTGGCTCTATTGACCGCCGTGGGTCGCTTGGTGGCCACCGAGTGGGTCGCATACCTCGATCTGACGCAGACCCTGGTGGTCCTGGGGTTGGTGGCAGGGTTAGCGCTGGGGCAGAGCACGTTCTCGCCTCCCATAGCCACGTTGTTCGGCCTGCTCTATGGCGCGTTTGCCGTGCCCTGGCAGCTGGGGCTTACCACCGCTTATATGTCGGAGGATGCCCTGTGGAGCGACCGGTTGGTCGTTCTGGCGAATCGCCTGCTTGAGGCTGTGATGCAGTTCGCCCAGCAGGAACCGGTGGAAGATCCGGCCCTCTTTCTGTCGGCGATGGCCGTGCTGGCTTGGACTTTGAGCGTCCACGCTGGGTATGCCCTGACCCGTCGGGGTACCCCCTGGCGCGTCATACTCCCCCCCGGCCTGGCGACGCTGCTGATTCAGACGTCCGACCCGTACCGGCCCAGAGGGATCTGGTATCTGGCTGGTTACTTTTTCTTCTCCTTGTTGCTGCTGGCCCGTCTGACCTTCCTGCGGCTCCGCAAACGCTGGCGCCAGGATGATGCCCGGATACCACCCCTGATCGGTCTGGACCTCAGTTACGCCATCGCGGCGGTGGTCGTGGCGCTGATCCTGCTGGCCTGGACGGCGCCGGCGGCAGCGGATGTTCTCCCGTCAGCCAGACGCATCTGGGATCGTGCGACCAGACCGTGGGAAGAGCGCGCGGAGAAGCTATTCGCGTCGCTGCAGCGACAAGGCGCGACGATCACGGTCGCCGACTACTATGGCGACGAATTCCCGCTCGGGCGTGGGCGAGAGCTTTCCGACAGCCTCGTTGCCTCCGTCCAGGTGCCTGAGGCGCCGCCATCCGTGCGCTTCTACTGGCGGGCTAAGGTCTACGACCAGTACTCTGGCGGCCGTTGGCATACCGAGGTGCTCACGAAGACGGAGCGCCTTGGCTCCGGTGCATCTGTATTGGACTTCCCCGAGTTGGAGGGACGCCGTACCCTCACCTTCACCTTCGCCTCTCCTCAGCCCATGAAGACGCTGTACGTCGCCCCTCAGCCCCGTTGGGTGAGCCGCCGGGTCGAGGTCGATTTGGCGGAGAATCCTGATGGCACCGTCGACATGGCCTCCCTCCACGCCGTGCCGCCGCTGGGCGCTGGGGAGACCTACGTGGCTCGCTCGTCACTCGCCGACATGACCGTTGCACAGCTGCGCGACGCGGGCACCGAATACCCGGAGTGGGTCACGGATCGGTATCTGAAGCTGCCGGACACGATCACCGTTCGCACCCGCGATCTGGCGGAACAAGTCGCCGAGGGGCAGGAGACGCCTTACGATGTCGTGGCCGCGGTGACCCGATACCTGCGCAACACGATCCGTTACACCGAGACGATCACCGACACGCCTGCTGCTGATCAGGAGCCGCTGGATTGGTTTCTCTTCGACCTTCGTGCTGGTTTCTGCAACTACTACGCCTCCTCCCAGGTGGTGCTGCTCCGTTCACTGGGCATTCCGGCGCGGTTGGCCGTGGGTTTCGCACAGGGTGAGCATCAACGGGGAACCAATATCAACTTGGTCTATGAGCGGAACGCCCACGCTTGGCCGGAGGTCTACTTCCCCGGGTTGGGCTGGGTCGAGTTCGAGCCGACCGTCTCCGAAGATCCGATCTATCGACCGTTGGGTGAGATTGAATCGGACGATGAAGGGCGCTTGCGTGTCCCGGCGGGAGGCGATACCGAAGAGCGTTGGCGGGACCGTCTCGCGGAGCTTGAAGGTCTCGACGAGCTAGCCCCCGGGGAGGGAGTGCCCGCTGCCTCGCGTGGCCTCTGGGATCGGCTTCAGACTATGGCCTGGATACTGCCGGTCCTTGTGGCGCTGGGTCTGTTTATCCTGGCCTGGCGCGCTCGGCATCGACGCCTTATGCCTCCTTTCCCTGTGCTCCTGGAGAGGGGCCTGCATCGCCTCGGTTGGAGGCCCCCAGCATTGCTGCGTCGATGGGCGCATCGCGCGCTGCTCAGCCCTCTGGAGCGCGCCTACGCTGAGATCGATCGGGCGCTGAGGCGGCTTGGGGCTGCTCCCGGGGCCGCGCATACACCGGAGGAGCGTGCAGCGTCTTTGGCCGATCTCCTGCCCCTGGCTTCCGAGCCTACAGCCCTGCTGCTGGCTGAATACCAGACGGCTACTTACAGTCCTCACACCTACGACATTGGCGTGGCGCAAGAGGCGGCCCGCAGCATAAGGGGCCTATCTTGGAGGGCCAAGCTGCGCCAGCTTGTCAGCTGATTGATTATCTCCTCCCTAGCGTCCTCAGGGCACTAGCAACATCAATGAGTCGCGGTTCTGAGCACGGCGGGTCTCCACACAATGGTCGCTTCCTTGCCTTCGTGGAGATACGACCGCGAAATCCATGCCGCCGAGTCGTTGGCTGATAGAGCCTGAGCGCGGATTGCTTTGCGTCGAGCGCTCTCGCCGCTTGACGCGCACCCTGTTTGTGGTAGAATATTTTCCAGGCGCCCCCATCGTCTAGCCTGGTTAGGACACGGGCCTTTCAAGCCCGCGACAGGGGTTCGAATCCCCTTGGGGGTACTTGATAGCGTGAACGTCGAATCGTTGAGCGATACGCACTGTTCCCCAGCCAGATGGTTCGTTGTCCCGATGACCCCACCAACCCGGTGGGGTTTTGTTTTGTGGGAACTGGATGTTGAAGGGCTGCTGGTGCAGAGATGGTCTATTGGAGGGGCGATGCCGCCAACTGAGGATGATCCTGAAGCTGTCGTGGGCCGGCGGCTCCGTGCGAGAGCTCTAACCTTGGCTGTGGCCGAGTCGTGCACCGGAGGACTGGTCGGGCACCGCATCACGAACGTCCCCGGGAGTTCGGACTACTACCTTGGCTCCATCACAGCCTACGCCGACGACGTGAAGCAGACATTGCTTCACGTGCGAGGGGAGACCCTCGGCGATCATGGCGCTGTGAGCGAGCAGACGGCGCGGGAGATGGCAGAAGGGGTCCGGCAGGCTACGGAAGCCGATCTCGGCATATCCGTGACGGGCATCGCCGGACCGACCGGGGGCACACCGGAGAAGCCGGTGGGCTTGACGTATATTGCGTTGGTCGCGCCGGACGGCGAGTGGGTAGAGAGGTATGTGTTCGCGGGAGATCGCTGGGAAAACAAGGCGCAGTCGGCGGAAGCGGCGCTCAGCTTGGTGCGACGGTACCTGGAGGACGCGGTATGAGAGGTAAGCCAACGGCGGTCGAGGCAGTCTTCACAGCAGAGGGCGAGGTCACGCCGCGGCGTTTTGAGTGGGGAGGTAGAACGCTGGAGGTCGAGGGCGTCGGAAGATGCTGGGTGGAGGAAGGTCAGCGCTACTTCAACGTCATGGCGATGGGCGGTCGTCTCTTCGAGCTACGGCTGGATACTGAGACACTGCGCTGGTCGATCTCTCGCGGCCCGATGCCTCGGTTAGCGGTGTAGCGGTGCCTCGCAAGGTACGAGGGCGGGAGGGCGGCGCGAGGCCGTGCTGTGGCCTCTCCTCAGCTTGATGACCCGAGCTGGGATGGAAGCTTACTCATGATGGACACGGACGGTGAGGTGCCGCGCGCCGAAGGGCATATTCGTTCTCTGGATCCGTTTCGTGACCTGAGCTCGGTGGTTGACCTGATGAGCACAGCCTTTGGCGAGCGTCTCGACCCGGCGGGTCAGGCGACGCTGGCCCGCATGCGACGTTTTGCCCACAGCGGGCCACTCATGCAGTGGGCGTGGGTGTTTCTGGGTAGGGCCGCTGTTGCGCCAGGTTTGGTCTGGGTGATCGATGGTCGCGTGGTGGGAAACGTCTCCGTGCGGCGGGCTCGGAGCTCCGGTGGGTACCTGATTGGCAATGTAGTCGTTCATCCATCGCAGCGGGGACAGGGTATCGCCAGCGCTCTGATGAAAAGAGCCATCAGAGCGGTCTCCAGACGTGGGGCCCGCTGGGTTGGCCTGGAGGTCCGCGCTGACAACAAGGTGGCTCAAGGGCTGTATGACAGCCTGGGATTTCGGGAGGTGGGACGGACTCGCCACCTGATGCGCGAGGCCGGTGCTGGGCCCCCGAAAGACAGTGCTCGGTCTTGTCTGATGAGGCGGGGACGGCGAGGCGACGGTGACGCTTTGGTGCAGCTCATGGAGGCTGTGATCCCCGAGGAGCAGCTTCCCCTGCTGGAGGTTCAGCGGACGGACTATCGTCCCAGCTGGAGGCGCCGGCTTGAGCATTGGCTCAGGTGCGAGGACGAGATCTGGTGGGTTGTTCCGGGGGACCACGCCGCGGCGGATGATGGAATAGTTGCCGCAGTTCGCGCGCAGCACCAGCGTGGAGCTTTTCCCAACCGCATGGAGATTCTTGTTCACCCCGCCAGCCGGACCGATGTCGAGGCCGATCTGGTGAGGCAGGGTATCGCCAGCCTGAGGGGATCGCCGAGGAGGCCTATTCAGATCGCATTGCCAAGAGCGACGGACTCCTTGCTCGCTGCCTTGAAGGAGGAAAGCTTCCAGCACCTTCGCACCCTGATTCAGATGAAGCGTAGCCTCAGGCACAGAATCTCGGTGCAGATCAAGGGCTGACGCCGAAGAAAAGGCAGGCCCCCTGAAGAAACAGGGGGCCTGCCGCCAAGGAAAGGAGGAGAGGTGTCGTGCACTGATCGTTTCAGTCACTCACCTCGCCTTCTATGATAGCCTAGAGCGAGGGCTTGGCCAGTGACTCATGATACATGTCGTGGGTGACACCTCACACGTTGCTCACGGTGAAAGCAGTAGCTACGTTGGCCTTGAAGCGGCGTGTTGAGCGTCGACCCTGGCACTACCCGAAGGGTTGCTGCACTAGTTGACAAAACTGTGTTTTTTGATAAAATGATGGTTCTGCATATTAGCCATTACAATCTGGGGAGGAATAGTTTAAAGCATGTCCTATACGGCGAGTAAGTCCTATGCGCGAATAACTGACGCAAAGGCAATGCCACCGCTGCTTCAGATCCAGTTCAAGTTCTTCAACTGGTTACAGGAACAGGGTCTGGCTCAGCTTTTCGATGAGATTTCCCCCATTGAGAGTTACAACGGCAATCTTAAGATGTACCTGCCGAGCTCTGTTGCCCGGGAGGCTCAGTTCGATCTGCACTACCGTTTTCAGGAGCCACGCTACTCGAGGGAGCAGTGCATTGTCCGCGACATCACGTTCGCTGCCCCGCTCTACGTAGACGTGGCCCTCAGCAACCGTGAGACCGGTGAGATCATTCAGTCGGAGGTCTTCTTCGGTGATTTTCCCTTGATGACTGACAACGGTACCTTCATCATCAACGGTACCGAGCGTGTGGTCGTCAGTCAGCTCATTCGCTCACCTGGTGTCTACTTCGATCTAGAGGAGGATCGGTCGACCGGACTGAGGCTCTGCACGGCCAAGTTGATTCCCGATCGCGGCGCGTGGTTGGAGTTTGGGTCTCGTAAGACCGGCTACCTGACGGTTCGCTTCAATCGGAAGCGCATTCTTCCCGTCACCATTCTGTTGCGAGCCCTGGCAGCGGTCGAGGATGGTACTGGCGATAATATCCTGGAGGACGGCAGCGACGACACGCTACTAACGCTGTTTGAGGATTCCGATAGCAATCCCAACCATCAGTACATCCCCGCGACTTTCCGACAGGAGCCAGAGTGGAAGCCCAAAGAAGGGCGTACCGTGGCCGAGGAGGCTCTGCTAGAGTTCTACCGCCGAATGCGTCCCGGGGATCCGGCCACGATGGACAACGCTCGAGATTACCTGGAGGAACAGCTGTTCGATGCCCGCCGCTATGACCTTAAGCGTGTGGGACGCTATAAGCTGAATCAGCGACTCAATTTCGACGTTGACCTTGACCATCGTATGGTCACCAAGAAGGATGTGGTCGCTATCGTGCGACATATGATCCGCGTCAACAACGGTATCGAGGATGCTGACGACATCGATCACTTGGGGAATCGCCGTATCAAGACAGTCGGCGAGTTGGTTCAGAACAAGCTGCGCATCGGTCTGCGCCGCATGGAACGCATCGTGGTGGATCGTATGTCCAGTCGCGATTCAGAGTCCATGACGCCGGTCAACCTAATCAACATTCGCCCTTTCGTGGCCGCTATTCGACAGTTCTTCGGATCGAGCCGATTGTCGCAGTTTATGGAGCAGACGAACCCCTTGGCGGAGCTGACCCACAAGCGGACGCTCTCCGCGTTAGGGCCTGGTGGCCTTAAGCGTGAATATGCTGGCTTTGAGGTCCGCGACGTGCACTATACACATTATGGGCGCGTCTGCCCCGTGGAGACGCCGGAGGGCCCCAACATCGGCTTGATCGTCAGGCTGGCAACCCATGCACGCATCAACCCGTTCGGGTTCATCGAGACACCCTACCGCAAGGTGATCCGTCTGGTTGAGCCGACGGCGGAGGCGCTGGTGGGGCACATCTTGCGCGAGGATGTAGTGGATCCGGACAACGGTGAGATCATTGGCGAGGCTGGCGTTAAGGTGACCGCCGAGTTGGCGGATAGGATCGCCTCACTCGATCTTCGGGAGCAGGTTCCGGTCGAGCCCGTCGTCACCGATCAGGTGGAGTTCCTGTCGGCCGACCGGGAGGACCGCTGCATGGTTGCGCAGTCGAACGTCGAGTTGGATGATGAGGGACACTTCCTGGAGGACCGAGTCACGGTGCGCCACGCTGGTGATTTCCGGACCGTATCTCCGCGACGGGTCGACTACATCGATGTGGCACCTAATCAGGTTGTGGGTGTGTCGGCGGCCTTGATTCCTTTTTTGGAGCACGACGATGCCAACCGCGCGTTGATGGGCTCCAACATGCAGCGGCAGGGTGTGCCGCTTCTCGAGCCCGAGGCGCCTATCGTAGGTACCGGCGTCGAGGGACCGGCGGCGCGTGATTCGGGCCAGGTGGTGCTGGCCGAGGATGATGGCGAGGTCATCAGTGTCACCGGAAGGAGGGTCATTGTTCGCCACCCCGATGGCCCCAAGACGTACACGCTCCGCAAATTCGAGCGTTCAAACCAGAGCTCTTGCATCAATCAGAGGCCCGCGGTGTACAAAGGACAGCGCGTCAAGAAGGGAGACGTGCTCGCCGACAGTTCGTCCACCGAGGACGGCAACCTAGGCATGGGCCAGAACGTGTTGTGCGCTTTCCTCTCCTGGGAGGGTGGGAACTATGAGGACGCGATCCTGATCAGCGAGCGGCTGGTCCACGACGACAAGTTCACCTCCATCCACATTGAGGAGCACGAGCTCGAGGCCCGGAATACGAAGCTGGGACCAGAGGAGATCACGCGAGATATCCCGCACGTGGGTGATACGGCCCTGCGAGATCTGGACGAGGGGGGCGTTATCCGGGTCGGGGCGGAGGTTGGGCCGCTGGACATCCTGGTCGGCAAGATCACGCCGAAGGGAGAGAAGGAGCTCAGCCCCGAGGAGAAGCTCTTGCGAGCCATCTTTGGTGAGAAGGCGCGTGACGTGAAGGACTCCAGCCTGCGCATGCCCCATGGCGAGCGGGGGACAGTCGTTGACGTGAAGTCCTTCGATCGTGAGGAGCATCGCGACCTGCCGACCGGCGTGGAAGAGAGGGTTCGCGTCAATGTGGCGCAGCTTCGCAAGTTGACTGAGGGCGATAAGATGGCAGGGCGCCACGGCAACAAGGGCGTCGTGTCCAAGGTCGTGCCGATTGAGGATATGCCCTTCTTGCCGGATGGCACACCGATCGATATCCTGCTCAACCCCTTGGGTGTGCCGGGACGTATGAACATCGGTCAGATCCTAGAGACGCATCTGGGCTGGGCAGCCTCTCGTCTCGGTTTCCGGGCCGTGTCGCCCGCGTTCGACGGGGCGTCTGAGACACAGGTCGAGGCTGACCTAGCGCGGGCCTGGCTCGTTGACCGCGCCTGGGACCAGATCACGGAGCGCGCTTGGGCGTGGCTGAAGGCACAGGAGTATCCTTTGGAATCCCTGGAGTCTGAGAGCGAAGCGCGCCTGCTGTACGTCCTAGGCTGGTTGGAGGGTCGCGATTACAACCCCAATCAGTTGCTGAGGGATCGAGTCTACGCCCGACGGGCGGTGCTCCGAGAGTGGCTCCGAGAGCAGGGATACAGCCCAGATGGCTTGCTGGTCTTCGAGGATGACCCGCGCCCGATGAGCGAGCAGGATGAGGCCGATCAGCGGGTGAGGACGGTCTGCTTAAGCATCTGGCTCCAGGATCACGGTGAAGATGCCGCCGACCTAGAAGCGGAGGAGATAGAGCATCTGGCCAATCGGATCAGTCTCCGGACTGGCGATCCGTTGCCTATCTTGGGGAAGATGACGCTTTACGACGGCAAGACCGGTGAGCAATTCGACCAGCCGGTGACGGTGGGGTACCGGCCCATTATGAAGCTGCATCACTTGGTTGAGGACAAGGCGCACGCCCGATCCACCGGGCCGTATAGCCTGGTGACCCAGCAGCCGTTGGGAGGGAAGGCGCGCTTCGGTGGACAGCGCTTTGGTGAGATGGAGGTGTGGGCTCTTGAGGCCTACGGCGCTGCTCACTCCCTCCAGGAGATGCTCACGGTCAAGTCGGACGACGTACAGGGACGCGTAGAAGTCTACGAGTCGATTGTCAAGGGAGAGCCCGTCAAGGAGGTTGGCGTGCCAGCATCGTTCAAGGTGTTGGTGAAGGAGCTGCAGAGCCTGGGGCTTGGTGTGGAGGCGATCACCCGCGACGGAGAGGTCCTCCGCTTTGGCAAGGATGAGGAGAAGACGAGGCCGCCAAGGATTGGTATGGGCCTGCTCGACCTGCGACGATAGCTAACGGTAGGGACCTCGCCGTAGAGGCTTCGGTCCCGAAGCTGCCGGCTCTGGGATAGCGTCGTGTGATGCGGCGACGGCGTGCGTTGATTCGCGCTGTCTGCCTATTTGACTTCTATCCGCTTTGTGGTAGAATATGTGCTCGCTGGAGGGGCAACAGCTTGATTTCCCTGTTGCTCTTGACAGTTCGAGAAGGTTTGATCACCGAGAGGGCCATCGATACGGGTGGATGGCCCTTTCATCTGAGTCTGGAAGACGTTGAGAAGACGCACTGATCGACGACAAGTTGATGGAGGATAGTGGTGCCTACGATCAATCAGTTGGTTCGCAAGGGACGAGAGGTCAAAGAGGATAAGCCGAAAGCGCCAGCACTTCATTATCGGTATAACTCTCTCAAGCAGACGCGTACAAAACAGCCTGATGGCGCACCTCAGAAACGCGGTGTGTGCACTCAGGTGCGCACCATGACGCCTAAGAAGCCTAACTCGGCGTTGCGGAAGATTGCCCGCGTGCGGCTGACCAATGGTATCGAGGTGACTGCCTACATCCCGGGTGAGGGGCACTCGCTGCAGGAGCACTCGGTCGTCTTGGTTCGTGGAGGACGTGTCAAGGATCTGCCTGGTGTCCGCTACCATATTGTGCGAGGCGTCCTGGATTCCCAAGGCGTGGAAGGGCGGGAGCAGCAGCGGTCCAAGTACGGCACCAAGAAGTCTGAGTAGTTAGAGCAAGGTTGGTACATTATGCCTCGAAAGTATAAAGCACCGAAGCAACAGATTCAGCCAGATGTGCGCTTTGATAGCGAATTGGTGTCCCACTTGATCAACAGGCTCATGATGGGGGGCAAGAAGAGCGTTGCTCAGCGCATTATGTACGAGACGCTCGATCGCATCAGCGAGCGGACAGGCAAGCCGCCGTTGGAGGTCTTGGAGAAGGCCGTTGGCAATATCAGGCCCTCGCTGGAGGTGAAGCCTCGACGCGTTGGTGGGTCGACGTATCAGATTCCAATCGAAGTACCCCGTGGGCGCCAGGCCAGCTTGGCCATGCGGTGGCTTCTTGAAGCTGCTCGGAACCGCCCCGGTCACTCTATGTCAGAGCAACTGGCTGCTGAGCTGATGGATGCGGCCAATGAGACCGGCATGGCCTACCGGAAGAAAGAAGAGATGCATAGAATGGCACAGGCCAACCGTGCTTTCGCCCATTATCGTTGGTAGATTGCCGGGTCTAGTCTTTTAGAACCTTAACAGGATTGCGTGTTCAGCAAGGGTGTTTGAAGTCTACGAGCAAGGAACTCAATGATGGCAAAGCGACACCCACTGAACCGCATACGAAATATCGGGATCATCGCCCACATCGATGCGGGTAAGACGACAACGACTGAACGAATTCTCTTCTACACGGGGCGTACCCATCGAATGGGAAGTGTAGATGAGGGGACCACGGTCACCGATTGGATGGAGCAGGAGCGCGAGCGCGGCATTACCATCACCGCAGCCGCTGTGACGTGCTTCTGGCAGAACCATCAGATCAACATCGTCGATACGCCCGGTCACATCGACTTCACGGCGGAGGTCCAGCGCAGTTTGCGGGTGCTGGACGGTGGCGTCGTCGTGTTCGATGCGATGGCTGGTGTTGAACCCCAGTCCGAGACAGTGTGGCGGCAGGCGAAGGAGTTTGGCGTTCCGCTGGTGGCCTTCATCAATAAGATGGACCGGATGGGGGCCGACTTTTCCCGTTCTGTCGACAGCATGCGCGAGAAGCTGGCTGCCAATCCCGTCATCGTGCAATGGCCGATCGGGCGTGAAGAGGATTTCCACGGCGTTGTGGATCTTCTAGAGATGCAGGGCATCGTCTGGTCCGATGAGCTAGCCGCCAAGCCGGAGAAGGTGACGCTGCCGTCGGAGGTTGAGCAGGAGGCCCGAGAGGCTCGGGAGCGGGCGGTGGAGCAGATCGTCGAGACGGATGACGAGCTGATGATGCTCTATCTGGAGGGCGAGGAGATATCGCCCGACCAGCTGCGCCAGGCCCTGCGCCAGGCGACGCTCTCTGGGAAACTGCAGCCGGTGCTATGTGGCTCGGCGCTACGGAACAAGGGCATCCGACCCTTGCTCGACGCTGTGATGTACTATCTGCCCTCGCCCCTGGATGTTCCTCCGGTGGAGGGTATCAATCCGTACACCGAAGAAGTGGAGACGCGGTCGGCGGACTCAGATGCGCCCTTGGCAGCATTGGTGTTCAAGATCGCCACGGATCCCTACGTGGGTCGGCTGGCCTATTTCCGCGTCTATTCGGGGGTGATGGAGGCGGGATCGCGGGTGGCGAATTCGGTGAAGGAGCGTAAGGAGCGTGTCGGTAGATTGCTCCGCATGTTCGCCGATCACCGCGAGGAGACGGAAGTCCTGCAGGCAGGCGACATCGGCGCAACGTTAGGGCTGAAGCATACATTCACTGGCGAGACGCTCTGCGCGCCTAGCGCGCCCATTGTGTTAGAGTCGATTGCGTTCCCAGAACCTGTCATCTCAGTAGCTGTTGAGCCGAAATCAACGGCTGATGAGGAGCGTTTGGAGGACGGGCTGCAGTCTCTGGCGGAAGAGGATCCCACATTTGTGGTGGCGACGGATCCCGATACGGGACAGACACTCATCAAAGGTATGGGGGAGTTGCACCTGGAGATCCTCACCGATCGACTCAAACGCGAGTTTGGGGTGGAAGGGCGCATCAGTCGCCCGCGAGTCAGCTATCGGGAGACGATCACGGAGTCGGCGTCTGGGGTGGGGATGTTTGACCGAGAGACTGGCGGGCATAGCCATTTCGCCAGGGTGAGGCTGGAGGTCGAGCCCCTACCTGCAGGGGAGGGGTTTGCTTTTTGGAGCACGTTGCCCAAGGAGGTCTTGCCGGAGGAGTTCACCGCTGCTGTGGAAGAGGGCTGTCGTGAGGCAATGGAGAGCGGCGTCCTAGCTGGCTACACGCTGGTCGACGTGAGAGTTCGTCTGCTTGATGCGAAGCTCGTGGAAGAGAACGCCTCCGAGCTGGCTTTCAAGGTCGCTGGCACGAAGGCTTTCAATAAGGCGGTAGAGGAGGCGGGTCCCGTGCTCTTGGAACCGCTCATGGATCTGGAGGTTGTGTTACCGGAGGACTATACCGGTGATGTGATGTCTGATTTGAACGCCCGAGGTGCTGAAATAAGGAAGATGACCTCGCGGGCGGGTGATATACGAGCGATACGTGCCTTTGTCCCGTTGGCAAAGATGTTTGGGTATGCGACGAGGTTGCGCAGCCTGACGCAGGGACGAGGAATGTTCACAATGGAATTTGAGCGTTATGCAGAAGTTGACCAGCAGCGAATGGACGCACTTATTGAAGGCGGAGGCTGGTAAGAGTAATAGGAGTAGCATAAAGGAGTGAGACATGGCGAAGGAAGTATTTGAACGCGAGAAGCCCCACGTAAACGTGGGTACCATCGGCCACATCGATCATGGTAAGACGACGCTTACGGCGGCCATTACCAAGGTCCTTGGTCTTAAGGGTCTAGCCGATTACAAGGCTTACGATCAGGTGGCAAAGGCGGATGCGAAGATGTTCCGCCGTGACGCGACCAAGATCTTGACGGTGGCTATTGCCCACGTTGAGTACGAGACGGAGAAGCGTCACTATGCACACATCGACTGCCCTGGTCACCGGGACTATATTAAGAATATGATCACCGGGGCAGCTCAGATGGATGGCTCGATCCTCGTTATCTCGGCGGCGGATGGGCCGATGCCTCAGACACGAGAGCATGTGCTTCTGGCTCGCCAGGTTGACGTACCGGCCATCGTCGTCTTCTTGAACAAGGCAGACCTCATGGACGATCCGGAACTGTTGGAGCTAGTCGAGTTGGAGACGCGAGAGCTTCTTGACAGCTACGGGTTCCCGGGTGATGAGATTCCCATCATTCGAGGAAGCGCCCTGAATGCGCTGCAGAGCGAGAGTGAGGATGCGGAGGCACCTGAATTTCAGCCCATCTGGGAGCTGATGCACGCCATTGATGAGTATATCCCCACTCCGGTGCGAGACGAGGATAAGCCGTTCCTCATGCCCATCGAGGATATCTTCTCCATCAAGGGGCGTGGCACAGTGGTGACCGGCCGCGTCTCCCGCGGCGCCATGGAGCCTATGACCGACGTCGAGATTGTCGGCCTCCAGGATGACCCCATCGAGACCGTAGTCACCGATATGGAGATGTTCCACAAGAAGCTGGAGCGTGTCATCGCTGGTGACAACGCCGGCCTGTTGCTGCGCGGCGTGGATCGGAACGACGTGCAGCGCGGTCAGGTCGTCGCGGCACCGGGGAGCATCCAGCCTCATGATCATTTCATGAGCGAGGTGTATGTGCTCCGTAAGGATGAGGGCGGCCGCCATAAGGCTTTCTTCACGGGCTATCGCCCCCAGTTCTATATTCGGACCATGGACGTAACCGGCGAGATCGCGTTGCCGGAGGGCGTCGAAATGGTGATGCCTGGTGACCGCGTGAACTTGGAGGTCAAGCTCATTGAGCCGGTTGCCGTAGAGAAGGGGATGCGCTTCGCCATTCGTGAGGGCGGCTTGACCGTCGGCGCGGGCGCTGTATCCCAGATACTGGACTAGGTTGAGGCATGGCGACGCAGGAGAAAATCCGCATCCGACTGAAAGCATATGATCATCGCGTGCTCGATGAATCCGCCAAGCGGATCGTTGAGACCGCGGAGCGGACGGGGGCGAAGGTATCTGGTCCCGTTCCTCTACCGACGAAGATCGAGCGGTTTACCGTTCGACGGTCGACGTTCGTCCACAAGGACTCGCACGAGCATTTCGAGATTCGTACACATAAGCGACTCATCGACGTGATCGAGCCGGATGATAAGACGATCGATTCGTTGATGCGACTTAACTTGCCAGCCGGCGTGGATATCGAGATTAAGCTGTAGCGATAGAGTCGGAGCAGGGCGGAGGACAAATGGAGGAGGGAGCGATGTTCTTACTCCCTCCTCCAGGGTTGTACTGCCCGCGCACGGCAGGCGTGCTGAGCGAGGATCAGACGCTGCCAACGACTGACGGCGGCTCATGGGTTCAACTTGACTGACAGGAAGGTAGTATCGTGAAGGCAATTCTGGGTAAGAAAGTCGGGATGACGCAGATATTCAATGAGCACGGGGAATCTGTCCCTGTGACTGTTATCGAGGCAGGCCCCTGCTACGTGACGCAGGTGAAGACGCCCGAGACCGACGGCTATCGCGCGGTCCAGTTGGGTTTCGAGGAGGTTAAATCTCGAAAGCTGACGGGCGGCGAGAAAGGGCATCTAGGGCGTAACGACGTGCCTTTCCTGCGTCACCTGCGAGAGGTGCCCCTTGGTGAAGAGGAGGACATCGAGGAGGGGGATCGCATCCTCGTCGACGTCTTCGGGGTCGGGGACTACGTGGACGTGGTGGGCGTGTCGAAGGGGCGCGGCTTTGCAGGCGGCGTCAAGCGCTATGGATTCTCTGGCGGTCCGAAGACGCATGGACAGTCCGATCGCCACCGCGCACCAGGTTCCATTGGCGGAACCACCCACACGTCGAAGGTGTGGAAGGGGCAGCGCATGCCGGGTCGTATGGGGAATGAACGCGTCACAGCCCAGAACTTGCGGGTTGAGATGGTGGATCCCGAGCGTAATCTCTTGGCAGTCCAAGGCAGCGTGCCCGGGGCCAGAGGTGGGCTTGTGGAGATCAAGCAAGCGCGCAAGTCAGCTGAGTTGCGCAAGCTGCGCGGGTCAACCTGACCCGATAGTAGAGGCGAGGTTCATAATGCTGGTACCGATTTATGACACGATGGGCGAAAAGGCGGGGGACGTCGAGTTGCGCCCTGATATTTTCGAAGCACCGATCAACGTACCGCTTATGCATCAGGCGTTTGAGCGGCAGAGAGCCACGGCTCGTGCGGGCACGCACAAGGCTCAGACGCGCAGCGAGGTCAGTCGAACGACGCGCAAGTGGTATCGACAGAAGGGCACGGGACGAGCGCGGCATGGTAGCCGCAAGGCCAACCTCTTTGTCGGCGGTGCCGTCGCTCACGGCCCCAAGGTGCGTGACTACGCAAAGAAGATGCCGCGCAAGATGCGGCGGGCGGCTCTTCGCGCAGCGCTCTCGGCCAAGGCTAAGGAAGAGGAGCTCGTCTTCGTGAGCGCGTTGGACATGGACGTCCCCAAGACGAAGCAGATGGCTTCAACGTTGGAGAGCCTGGGTGCAGAGGGAAGTGTTCTCCTTCTGCTGCCAGGGCGGAATGAGATCGTGGAGAAGAGCGCGCGTAACTTGCCGAACGTCAAGATCTTAAACGCTAATTATCTCAACATCCGTGATCTGTTATCGTACGATAAGATCCTGATAACCATGGATTCGCTGCAGGTTATCGAGCGCATTTTGGGTAGGTAAGCCATGAATCCTTATGAAATCATCATCCGGCCCATCGACACCGAGAAGAGCCGCTTTCAGGCGTCGGAGCTGGGGAAGTACACTTTTCAGGTGCATCCCGGCGCCAACAAGATGGAGGTCAAGCAGGCGGTCGAGGCTATCTTTGACGTAGAGGTTACCTCGGTCAATACCTTGATCATGCCAGCTAAGCGGGGATGGCGTTCATACCGCGGACCCTGGAAGAAGGCTATCGTCACTGTTGCAGAAGGGGAACGCGTGGACGTGTTTGAGGGAGTGACATAGTATGGCAGTCAAAGTCTATAATCCAACGTCGCCTGGTCGGCGCGGGCGAACCGATCCGACCTTTGATGAGATTACGCGCACCGAGCCTGAGCGGAGCTTATTGCGGCCCTTGCACAAGAGGGCTGGCCGTAACGTTCACGGGCGCATCACGGTGCGCCATCGCGGCGGGGGACACAAGCGTAAGTATCGATTGATTGACTTCAAGCGCAACAAGACGGGTATTCCTGCCGTTGTGGATAGCATCGAATATGATCCGAACCGGTCGGCTCGCATCGCCTTGCTGGTCTATAGCGATGGCGAGAAGCGCTACATCATCGCGCCGCTGGGCCTTCAGGTGGGCGATCGGGTGATGAGCGGTGGGGATGCCGAGATCGATCTCGGGAATGCGCTGCCGCTAGAGCGGATCCCCACCGGCACCATGGTGCACAACGTGGAGCTGACGCCCGGAAAGGGCGGACAGATCGCGCGATCGGCGGGTACGTCGGCGCAGGTCATCGCTAAGGAGGGGAAGTATGTCACGGTACGTCTTCCCAGTGGCGAGATCCGACAGTTCCAACGTCACTGTACGGCCACGATCGGCCAGGTAGGCAACGTCGAGCACGGCAACATCAAGCTGGGCAAGGCTGGTCGCAAGCGCTGGCGCGGATGGCGCCCCACTGTGCGTGGGTCTGTCATGTCACCGCGTGATCATCCCCACGGCGGCGGCGAGGGGCGCACAGGCATTGGTATGCCAAGCCCGAAGACGCCCTGGGGGAAGAAAACAATGGGCAAGAAGACCCGTAGTCGCAGCAAGCAGTCTGACAAGTATATCGTGCGTCGGCGTGGCAAGAGGCGCCGGTAGTCCAGCCGATCAGATCGGCTTTGGGCTTCGGGGTGAGCGCGTCGACCCGTCGTGAGGAGGAAGTAGTATGGCACGTTATCCATTTATAAGTGCGAAACTCCTGAGCAAAATCGAGGAGATGAATCGAAAGGGAGAGAAAAGGGTCATTCGTACCTGGTCCCGGTCTTCGACGATCTATCCTCAGATGGTCGGGCACACGATCGCGGTCCACGATGGTCGGCGACACGTGCCCACCTACATCACCGAGGACATGGTTGGACACAAGCTGGGTGAGTTTGCTCCCACGCGCACGTTCCGAGGACATCGGAGGCGAGAGAAGAAGGGCCGCGTGATGAAGAAGAGGCCTAGGGAGTAGGACAGACCATGGGTACGGAAGTAGTCGCCCGAGCGAAGCATATTCATATGTCACCGCGCAAGGTCCGCCGAGTGATTGATCAAGTGCGGGGATTGGATGTCAATGAGGCGCTGAACGTACTGCACTTTCTGCCCCAGGCTGCAGCGCGCCCGGTGACAAAGGTGGTTAGGTCCGCCGTCGCGAACGCAGAGGAGAACCTCGGCATTCCGCGTGAGGAGCTATACGTGGCGAAGATCACGGCCGATGAGGGGCCGGGCGTGATGCCGGGCAAGGGACGTCGGCGAAGCTATGGTGCGAGAGGCCGCGTCAAGATGATTCGTAAGCGTTCTTCACACATTACCGTCGTGCTGGAAGAGAGAGAGTAAGGAGGAGGGATTTGGGGCACAAGGTTCATCCTTATGGGTTTAGGATCGGGGTCATCCGAGACTGGAAGTCACGCTGGTACGCGGAAGGTGACGAGTATGCTGACCTTCTGCACGAGGATCTTGATATCCGAGATTACGTCGAGGAGACCGCTACGCGGCGAGCTGCCATCGCGCGGATTGAGATCGAGCGTTTCCCTAACCAGGTCTCCATAACCGTCTGGACGGCCAAGCCTGGCATTGTCATCGGGCGTCGAGGATCTAACGTCAAGGCGGTACGCAACGCCTTGGAGGATATGACCGGCAAGCGTACCTCCATTGACGTGCAGGAAATCGAGCAGCCTGAATTGGACGCTAGGTTGGTGGCCAACAATATCGCGTCTCAGTTGGAGAGGCGAATCTACCATGGGCGTGCGATGCAGCGAGCGGTGAGTTCGGCGATGGATGCCGGTGCCGAGGGCATAAAGGTGGAATGCAAGGGGCGCCTATCTGGGTCTCAGATGGCTCGCCGTGAGTGGCGACATGAGGGCCAGGTACCGCTGCAGACCCTCCGCGCCAATATCGATTTTGCCCGGGATGAGGCCGCCACCACTTATGGTAACATCGGGATCAAGGTGTGGATTTATAAAGGCGAGATTCTCTCCGAGGAAGAGGCAGAGGAACAGCCCTTCGTTGTGTAGTAGACGAAGGATTGATTGGGAGTTAAGACGATGTTGATGCCAAAACGTGTGAAGTATCGTAAGCAGTTTCGCGGCCGCATGAGGGGCAAGGCCACCCGAGGGAACGAGTTGTCCTTCGGAGAGTTCGGCCTTCAGGCCCTGGAGCCAGCCTGGATTACAGCACGCCAGATCGAGGCCGCCAGGACGTCCATTGTTCGTCACGTGCGGCGTCGTGGGAAGAACTGGATCAGAATCTTCCCGGACAAGCCGGTTACGGCGAAGCCAGCCGAGACCCGCATGGGCAAGGGTAAGGGTGAGGTTGATCACTGGGTGGCCGTGGTTCGTCCAGGCCGGATCATGTTTGAGCTCAGCGGCGTATCTGAGGAGATGGCACGCGAGGCATTCCGTCTGGCCTCTCACAAGTTGCCCATCGATTGTCAGTTCGTGAAGCGGGAAGATATCGCTGGTGGAGAGTGATAGATGGTAGAAGCGCGAGAAATTCGAGAGTGGACGACCGACGAGATTGAGCATCGGCTTGACGAGGCCCACCGGGAGCTCTTCACCCTACGTCGTCAATTGGATCTGGGGCGTTTGGAGGACTTCAATCGTATCTCGCGGGTGAAGCGGGATGTTGCTCGAATGAAGACGATTCTTCGAGAGCGAGAGTTGATCGCCGAGATGACGGAGGAGGCACGGTGAGAGGGCAGGGCAGAGAGTTGGTTGGAAAAGTAGTGAGCGCGAAGATGGACAAGACGGCGGTGGTGGAGGTCGAGCGTTTGGCCCGCCATCCCATGTACGAAAAGGTGATGCGCTTGCGCAAGAAGTACAAGGCCCACGATGAGGAGAATGCCTGCCGTGCCGGTGACATCGTTCGCATTGTGGAGTCTCGGCCCTTGAGCCGGGAGAAGCGCTGGCGCATCGAGGAGATTCTGGAGCGTTCCCAGATACCGGAGGTAGGGCGATGATCCAGCAGGAGAGCAAGATTCGGGCTGCTGATAATACCGGTGTGCGAGAGCTCAATGTGATCCGTGTCACCGGTGGGTCAGCCCGCAGGTACGGTGGCGTCGGGGACATTGTCGTCGCCAGTGTCAGGAAAGCCGCTGCACGATCTCAGGTGGGAAAGGGTGAGATCGTTCGGGCGGTGATCGTGCGCACGGCCAAGGGCCACCGCCGCTCCGACGGATCCAGCATCCGCTTCGATGATAACGCAGCGGTGATTCTGGAGGGGGCGAGCAGCAACCCCCTCGGCACGCGCATCTTCGGTCCTGTTGCCCGTGAGTTGCGGGAGCAGGGGTTCATGAAGATCGTGTCGCTGGCTCCTGAGGTGGTCTAGGTAGGACGGTTGAGAGGTGGTACGGTGAACCGAATTAAGAAAGGTGATACAGTAGAAGTCATCTCCGGAGATGGTCGAGGGCTTCGTGGTGAAGTGAAGCGGGTGAATCCCGATAAGCAGCAAGTGGTCGTCACCGGAGTCAATATTGTCAAGAAGCATCAGCGCCCGATGCGCGCTGGTCGTCGCGAGGTTCAACCCGGAATCATTGAGTTTGAAGCTCCAATTGATAGCTCTAACGTGATGCTCGTTTGCCCTGGATGCAATCAGCCCACGCGCGTCGGGTTTGAACGAGAAGGCGGGCGCAAGGTGCGACTTTGCAAGAAGTGCGGCGAGACGATTCCAAGCTAGAGGGGTAGATAGATGCAGCGATTGAAGAAGCGTTATCGCGATGAGATCCGGCCCGAGATGATGGAGGAGTTTGGTTACGACAACATCATGGAGGTGCCGCGCCTGTGGAAGGTCGTCGTCAACGTGGGCGTAGGCGAGGGCTTGGATAATCCAAAGGCGCTGGATCACACAGTACAGGACGTGACGACGGTCACGGGACAGCGGCCGGTCGTGACGCGAGCGAAGCGGTCGATCTCGGCTTTTAAGATTCGTGAGGGTGACCCCATCGGCGTGAAAGTGACCCTGCGCGGCGAGCGAATGTGGGCTTTCGTTGATCGGTTGTGCAACGTGGCCCTGGCCCGTCAGCGCGACTTCCGTGGGGTGAAAGATAAGCTGGATGGGCGCGGGAACTACACCGTGGGGTTGACGGAGCAGTTGGTCTTCCCTGAGATCGATATCGAGTCGATCGATCAGGTGCGGGGGATGGAGATCAGCCTGGTCACGACGGCGGAGACGGATGAGGAAGGGCGTCGCTTGCTGGAGTTGCTCGGCATGCCGTTCCGTCGCTCAAGTCAATAGCGCACATTAGCAAAGAGGAGTTAGCATGGCGAGAAAAGCATTGATCGAGCGAGAGAAAGATCGCAAGTACGAGGTGCGTGAGGTAAATCGTTGTAAGCGTTGTGGCCGACCACGGGGCTATATGCGCCGCTTTCAGCTATGCCGCATCTGCTTCCGGGAGTTAGCTCTCAAGGGCGAGATTCCTGGTGTGAGGAAAGCGAGCTGGTAGTGAGGAGCGGCGTTACTGGAACTTTGCCGCGGGGAGATCTTATCCAATGACGATATCTGATCCAATAGCTGATATGTTAGCACGAATTCGTAATGCCTTGACGGTTGGCTATGAACAAGTCACGATGCCTTCGTCTAAGACGAAGGCCGCGATTGCCGATATCCTCAAACAGGAAGGATTCATCGAGGACTATCATGTGGTGGACGATCACCCACAGCAGAACCTGGTTGTTGACATCAAGTATGTCGGTGAGAGGAAGGAACGCCATCCAGTCATCAGGCACATGAAGCGCGTCAGTAAGCCCGGGCAGCGCATCTATCGAGGGGCTTCCGACCTGCCGTGGGTGAGGAGCGGGATGGGTATCGCTATCGTGACGACATCCAAGGGCGTGATGACTGCGCAGCAAGCCCGCCGTCTGGGCGTAGGCGGCGAAGTGTTGTGTTACATTTGGTAGCTGGTTGGAGGAGGAGTTAGGATGTCACGAGTGGGAAGAATGCCTGTCCCTCTGCCCGAGGGTGTTCAGGCGGATATTCAGGGTAGTCGTGTGACCATAACGGGGCCGAAGGGAGCGCTTACGCGCGATTTTCACCCTGATATGGAGGTTGTTCCAGAGGACGGTCAGCTGGAAGTGCGTCGCCCGACAGACCAGCGGCGTCACCGTGAGTTACATGGCCTGACGCGATCCTTGCTCAACAACATGGTGATTGGTGTGACGGAGGGCTACGAGAAGAAGCTGGAGATCCACGGCGTTGGCTATCGGGTCGAGCTTGAGAATGATGGATCGCTGGATCTACAGCTGGGGTTCTCTCATCCGGTTCGGGTCACGCCTCCAGAGGGGATTGAGTTTGACGTTCAGCCCCGCAAGAAGATCATCACGGTGACTGGGATCAGCAAAGAGGTGGTAGGGCAGGTGGCGGCGGAGATTCGTGCTTGGCGCCCACCCGAGCCATACCAGGGCAAGGGCGTTCGCTACGTCGGTGAGCACGTTCCCCGCAAGGCTGGTAAGGCGGGTAAGATTGGTGCTGGCACCTACTAGGTTAGACAGTGAGTTGAAGGTGAGATATGCCAGGAGTTGATCGCGAAGCGGCTCGGCGCAGACGGCATGCGCGCATACGGAGGAAGGTGTTTGGCACACAGGATCGGCCGCGCTTGAACATCTTCCGCAGCTTGGAGCACATCTATGTGCAGATTATTGATGACTGGGCAGGTCATACGTTGGTCTCCGCCTCGACGATTGATTCGGAGGTCAAGGAGAAGCTGGACGACCTGTCGAAGTCGGAACAAGCTCGGATTGTGGGCGAGATCGTTGCGGAACGGGCGCTGGACAGAGGGATTGAGAAGGTGGTCTTGGATCGCGGCGGGTACAAGTATCACGGCCGCGTGAAGGCCCTGGCGGAAGCAGCCCGCGAGAAGGGGCTTAAGTTCTAGGCTTACGGAGGCAGTATGGCGAGACGAGATGAACTGGATGAACACGTAGTAGACATTACGCGGGTTGCGAATGTGGTCAAGGGTGGTCGTCGTTTTGCGTTCCGTGTCGTGGCGGTCGTGGGAGATAACAACGGCCGCGTCGGCATGGGGATTGGTAAGGCCCGTGGTGTGCCGGATGCCATTCATAAGGCCATGGACCGAGCGCGCGATGAGATGATCAGTGTCCCCAGACTGGGGAGCACGATTCCCCATGAGGTGTTGGGGATCTGCGGAGGGGCCAGAGTGATGCTGAAGCCCGCCGCTCCTGGTACAGGCGTTATCGCCGCCGGGAATGTGCGTGCCGTGATGAAGGCGGCTGGCATAGACGATGTCCTCACCAAGTCCTTGAACAGTACCAACGCGCTCAGCGTGGTACGGGCGACGATAGATGGCCTCCAGAAGCTGCGTAGCGTCGAGGATGTAGCTCGCGAGCGTGGCGTGCCGGAGGAGAAGGTGAAGCCGTTCTGGAGTCGCGGACAATGACCGAGAAATTACGGGTTACACTCACCAAGAGTCCGATTGGCTATCCCCGCCATCATAAGGAGACGGTGCGCTCGCTCGGACTGCGGAGGATGCATCAGACGGTGGTGTTGAACAACACGCCGACGATCCGTGGGATGGTCGATAGCGTCAGACATCTGGTGTCGATCGAGGTTTATGAGGACCAAGAGTAATTGTCGGAGGCGGTTATGAAGCTGCATGAGCTGAAACCAGCAAGAGGAGCCAAGAAGAAGGGGAAGCGTGTCGGACGTGGCACGGGGTCTGGCTATGGCAAGACCGCCGGGCGTGGCACGAAGGGACAGAATGCCCGCAGCGGTGGTGGTGTTCGCCCTGGCTTTGAGGGTGGCCAGAATCCGCTCTGGAAGCGTGTTCCCAGCCCGCGTGGTACCGGATTTCGTGATCCCTGGCGGGTCGAGTTCACGCCGGTCAATATCAAGCGGCTCGTGCTTGCGGGCTTTGAAGAAGGTGACGAGGTAACGCCGCAAGCGTTGGCGGAGGCAGGCGTCATCGGTAGCGCAAAGGAGTTGGTCGCGATCTTGGGGCGTGGTGAGGTCGACTATTCCCTTATTGTGAAAGCCCACCGCTTCTCCAAGAGCGCCCGTGCCAAGATCGAAGAAGCCGGGGGTGTCGTGGAGGAACTTTCCTGGCAGCGCGGCGGTCGCCGGACACGGTAGGCGTGACTGGTAGGGATAGATAGCTAGATACAGAGGACTGAAACCATGATAGAAGCTTTGAAGAATGCCATGACCTTGCCCGACCTGCGGCGCAAGATGGTGTACACGCTGCTCATCCTTGTTATCTACCGTCTGGCGGCGCACGTGCCTGTTCCAGGCGTGAATCAGGCGGCGCTTGCGCAGCTGCTGGCCGGTACGGGTGGTACCACCCGATTGTTCAACCTGCTGGATATGCTGTCCGGCGGCGCGGTGGTTCGCTTCTCGGTCATGGCGAACGGTGTCTATCCTTACGTGACGGCGTCCATTATCCTCCAGCTTCTCATCCCCATCATTCCGAGCTTAGAGCGCTTGGCTGAGGAAGGGGAAGCTGGTCAGGAGAAGATGAACCAGTGGACCTACTACATCACGGTACCGTTGGGCCTGTTACAGGCGTTGGGCCAGATTCGGCTGGTGAACGCCGGTAGCACCACGCCTGTGTTGCCTAATTTCGGATTCGGTACGCCCGAGAACGTTGTCTCGACGATAGCGGTGTTGGTGGCCATGACGGCCGGCACGATGTTCGCCATCTGGCTCGGTGAGCTGATTTCCGAGCAGGGTATTGGCAACGGCCTGTCGCTGATTATCTTCAGTGGCATCGTGTCTCGGGTGCCCCAGAACCTGCTTAGCACCTGGACCCAGGCTCAGACCGCGGGCGGGGGTGGCATCGGCATGGGCGTGCTGATGATTGGGATCTTCGTTGTCATCACGGCGCTCACCATATTTGTCATTGTGGTGATTCAGGAGGGCGAGAGGCGCATTCCGGTTCAGTATGGCAAGCGTGTGCGTGGCATGAAGATGTACGGCGGGCAGAGCACGCACATCCCGCTGCGCATCAATACGGCGGGCATGATCCCGTTGATCTTTGCTCAGTCGATTCTCACGTTCCCTGCTGTGATCGCCCAGTTCTTTACCGGTGCAGAGAGTCCGGCGGTGGCGAATTTCGCGGCCGCGGTCCAGAACTTCTTCAGCGCTCAGAGCGCTTACTATGGCTTGCTCTACTTCTTGGCTGTTGTGGGCTTCACGTACTTCTACACGGATGTCATGGTCCAGCAGCAGGATCTGCCGGGCACACTGAAGCGCCAAGGCGGTTTCATTCCTGGGATCCGACCAGGCCGTCGGACTGCGGAGTACATTAACTCCATCTATCGACGTATTACATTGGTCGGCGCGCTCTTCCTGGGCGGGGTGGCCGTGTTGCCGTACATCGTCGATCTGTTCTTCCAGACCAGATTGCTCATCACCTCGTCTGGACTGCTGATTGTGGTCGGCACGGTGCTGGACACCATGCGTCAGCTGGAAGCTCAGCTCTTGATGCGCCACTACGAGGGATTCATAAAGTAGGTCGAAACAGGCGGGCTCCGCCCGTCGTTCGACGCTTGAGAGGTATCTATGAGCACGGTCGTTGTGTTGTTGGGGCCGCCCGGGTCCGGGAAGGGAACGCAGGCGAAACGTCTGGTTGACGTTTTGGGTACCCCCCACGTCTCCAGCGGTGACCTCTTTCGCCATCACCTGAGTCGGGAGACTGAGCTCGGCTTGATGGCCAAGTCCTATATGGAGCAGGGAGGGCTCGTTCCGGATGATGTGACTGTCAAGATGGTGATAGAACGCATCAGCCGTCCCGACTGCGAGGAAGGGGTGGTCCTGGACGGCTTCCCGCGGACGCTGACCCAAGCGGAGGCTTTGGATGGCGCCTTGGAGAAGCGTGGCCAGGAAGTGACCGTCGTCCCGCTCATTGAGGTAAACGACGACGAGGTCCTGCGCCGACTGACAGCGCGACGTACGTGCGAGGATTGCGGCGCGGTCTACAATCTCTTGTTCAGTCCGCCCCAGGAGAAGGGGGTCTGCGACGTGTGTGGTGGCAGCTTGTACCAGCGCGAGGACGACAACCCGGAGACGGTGCGCCACAGGCTGTATACGTACTACAAGGAGACGTCGCCTCTTATTGGTTACTACTTCGCCAAGGGGGTCTTGGTGGAGGTTGATGGAGAGCAGTCGGTGGACGAGGTCCATAAGGAACTGCGAGAGACGATCAAGGCAGCGCGAGAGCAGGTATGATCGCCCTGAAGTCGGACGTCGAGATCGAGAAGATGCGCCAGGCGAACGGTATCGTGGCCGAGGTGCTGCAGAACATGCGGAAATGGGTGGTGCCGGGCGTGACCACGGCAGAATTGGATGAGAAAGCAGAGGCCCTAATTCGAGACCGCGGGGCTATCCCTTCTTTCAAGGGGTATCCACCGGGCAGCGCGTATCCGTTCCCAGGGGCAATCTGTGCCTCGGTGAATGAGGAGCTGGTGCACGGCATTCCCAGCCCGCGCGTTCTGAAGGAGGGCGACATCATCACCGTCGACGTGGGCACCATTTTCGATGGTTATCACGGGGATGCTGCTGTGACTCTTCCTGTCGGAGAGGTAAGTCAGGAGGCGGAGGATCTCATGGCGGTGACGGAGGGCGCGCTCGAGGCGGGCATAGCCGCAGCCCAGGCAGGCGGTCACTCCGGCGATATCTCTTCGTCTATTCAGACATACGTGGAGCAGCGGGGCTATAAGGTGGTGCGCGAGTACACTGGCCACGGCATCGGGCGGGAGATGCACGAGGATCCGCAGGTGCCCAATCACGGCAAGCCGGGGCACGGTGTCCTCTTGCGCCAAGGCATGACCATCGCTCTGGAGCCTATGGTGTTGATCTCGAACCCTCGTGTGCGAGTCTTGGATGATCACTGGACGGTTGTCTCTCGGAATGGCAAGCTGACGGCTCATTTTGAACGGACGATTGCCATTACCGAGGGGGAGGCAGACGTTCTATCGCGATGGTGATGGCTCGCTGAGAGCTCATCCGGGCCGTTGTCCGGGTTGTGAGGTGCTCGTCGGCGGATCGGCCGTTGCCGGAGCGATTGAGGTGTGCTAGTAGGTGTGGAAGTAGCAGGTAGGAGGGAGAGCGATGAAGGTAAGAGCTTCTGTGAAGAAGATGTGCCCGAAATGCAAGATTGTTCGAAGACGAGGCACATTATACGTCATTTGTGAGAACCCCAAGCATAAGCAGCGCCAGGGGTAGTGATTATCCTGGCTGGGAGGTTACACGCTTCGCCAGCCAATATCAGAGGGCTTTAACGGAGGTTGACTTATGGCACGTATAGCAGGCGTGGACTTGCCCAGAGACAAGCGTGTTGAGATCAGTCTGACCTATATCTACGGCATTGGGCGTACGCGCAGCAACGAGATTCTGGATAGGGTGGGCGTCGATCCTGACAAGCGCGTTCGAGATCTCACGGAATCTGAGGTCAGCGGACTGCGTCAGACGATCGACCGAGAATACCAGGTCGAGGGTGACCTGCGGCGTCAGGTACAGCAAAACATTCGCCGCCTGAAGGAAATCCGATGCTACCGCGGCATTCGCCACATTCGTGGCTTGCCCGTTCGTGGCCAGCGTACGCGCACCAATGCTCGTACACGCAAGGGACCGAAGAAGACAGTCGCCGGTCAGGGACGCCGACGCGGCATGAAGAAGACGTAATCGAGGGGGGAGCCTATGGCGAGAAAACGATTCAAGAGACGGGTCTCACGAGGTCAGGCCCACATTCATTCGACGTTCAACAACACCATCGTGACGGTGACCGATGCACAGGGCAACGTTCTCACCTGGGCCAGCGGTGGCTCGGTGGGTTTCCGTGGGGCGCGGAGGAGCACCTCCTTCGCGGCTCGGCAGGCTGGAAGAACGGTTGCTGGGGAGGCTATGGACAACGGCATGACGCAGGTCGAGGTTTTTGTCAATGGCCCCGGGCCCGGCCGTGAGGCGGCTATTCGAGCTATTCAGTCAGCCGGGATCGAGGTGTTGTCGATCACAGATGTGACCCCGATTCCGCACAATGGTTGCCGCCCGCCCAAGAGACGGCGAACGTAGTATCGAGCGTGAGTCGACGCAGTCACCAGTGAAGTAACGGAGGATTTGGAAGTATGGCAAGATATACCGGCCCAGTCTGTAAGCTGTGCCGTCGCGAAGGCGAGAAGTTGTTTTTGAAGGGGACACGCTGTTTTTCGCAGAAGTGCCCATTTGAGCGCAAGAAGGGTTACCCGCCTGGTGAGCATGGCTGGGTGGCTCGTTTCCGCCGTCGCCGGCAGTCCGACTACGCGCATCAGCTGCGCGAGAAGCAGAAGGCCAAGAGGATCTACGGGCTCCTGGAGCGCCAGATGAGACGGTTCTACAGCAAGGCAGAGGGGCGTCCCGGCATCACGGGAGAGAACTTGCTCTCGCTGCTGGAGAGGCGCTTGGACAACGTCGTGTACCGCATGGGATTCGCCGATTCGCGCGCCCAGGCCCGACAGCTGGTCGCCCATGGTCACTTCTCTGTCAACGGAAGACGATTGAAGGCCCCTTCCTACTTGGTGAAGGCGGAGGACAAAATCTCGGTTCGCGAGGCGAGCCGCAAACGCACCTACTTCAAGGATCTGGCCAAGGACTTGGACGACGGGGCGGTGGTCGATTGGCTGACCCTGGACCCACAGACGATGTCCGGGCGTATGCTCAGGGAACCATCCCGCGACCAGATCGACACAGTCCTGAACGAGCAGTTGATCGTAGAGTACTACTCGCGGTAGGGAGTGCGACGTCTTAGATCCGCTCTCCCTTCGACTTGACGGAAATCTCTGGTTTCATCATCTGATAGGGTTTATTGAGGCGGCCGGAGGTTGAGCACTTGTTTGTTGACAACGTGGGGACAGCAATCACAGAATTGAAGATGTAGGGAGCGATGTTGTTGTCTTCGAGCAAGTACCTAGATAGCAAGGAGGCGCCGCTTGTCAGTTCAAGTGTTGCCGAAAATTGAAACAGATGTAGTCTCCGAGAAATACGGGCGATTTGTGATCGGCCCGTTGGAGAGAGGTTTTGGCATTACCATAGGTAACGCGCTCCGACGCGTGTTGCTCTCGTCGCTGAGCGGTGCGGCTGTGACTAAGGTGCATATCTCCGATGTGCCGCACGAGTTCACCACCGTCCCGGGTGCTCGCGAGGATGTGATGCACTTCATCTTAAAGGTCAAGCAGTTGCGGCTGGAGATGGATGGCGAGGAAGCGATGCACATGTCCCTCCATACGGCGGGCGAGGGCACCGTGACCGCTGGCGACATCGTCGCTCCGCCGGAGATCGAGATTCTGAACCCGGACCTCCATCTCTTGACGGTTGATGATGATGATTCTACCATCGACGTTGATTTTACGGTCGAGCAGGGGCGAGGGTACAGATCGGCTGATGAGGGTGAGACCGGCGTCATTGGCGAGATGCCGATAGATGCCGTCTTCAGCCCCATTCGCCGCGTCGCCTACGATGTGGATCGGGCTCGCGTTGGCCAGGTCACGGACTATGACCGTTTGACGCTGGAGATCTGGACGGATGGGCGCGTTGAGCCGTTCGATGCCCTCAAGGAATCCGCCCGGTTTCTGCTCAAGCACCTGCGCCTGATCGCTGGCTTTACGTTGGATGAGGAAGCTATTGAGCCTGTCGAGGAAGAGGTCGAGGAGGGTCTGCCTAGCGAGGTCTACGACATGCCTCTCGATCAGCTTAATCTGAGCACGCGGGTGTTCAACGCTCTCCGCCGTGCCGGCGTGAAGAACGTCGGTGAGGTCATGGAGATGCTGGAGGAAGGGGGCGAGGACGCCCTACTTGCGGTGCGGAACGTAGGAGCCAAGTCGCTGGATGAGATCAAGGAATCCCTCGATGAGGCAGACTTGTTAGAGGAAATTGGAGGATCGTAATGCGTCATCGCGTTGCAGGTAAGAAACTAGGTCGTTCCAGTGCGCATCGCAAATCCTTGCGTCGCAACCTGGTGACGTCTTTGTTCTATAACGGATACATCGAGACCACGGAGGCCAAGGCGAAGGCCGTCCGAGGCTATGCGGAGAAGCTCATTACGCTGGCAAAGCGAGGGCTGGTTGCGGCTGATGAGGATCCCAGCCGAGGCGTTCACGCCCGTCGCCTGGCCGAGAAGCGTCTGCATCGCTGGGTGAAGGACGAAGATGGCTACTGGGTCGACGTGCTCGCTATTCTGTTCGAGGAGATCGCACCACGTTACATGGATCGACCTGGCGGCTATACCCGGACCTATAAGCTGGGCTTCCGCAAGGGCGATGCAGCGCCGATGGTGCTGCTGGAGTTGGTCTAGCGGCTGAACGGCGGACGAATCGATGCGGGCACGGGCGGTCGTCTCCTACGATGGAACGGACTACGCCGGTTTCCAGCGACAGGTCGACGTTCCGACGGTTCAGGAGGCCCTGGAGACGGCCCTCGGACGGGTCACCCAGGAGTCGATGACCATCCTAGCGGCTGGTCGAACGGACGCCGGCGTGCACGCAGTGGGTCAAGTCATCGCCTTCGATACCTCGTGGCGGCACAGCGTGGGTGAGTTGCAGAGGGCGATGAACGCGGTGCTTCCGCGAGATATCTCCGTTCGTCGGCTGGAGGAGGTTGCACCGGATTTCCATCCGCGGTTCGATGCACATAGCCGGTACTACCGGTACCGCGTCTACCGCGCGCCGATACGGGCGCCGCTGGCCCGCCGCTACAGCCTGCACGTACCCTACGATCTGGACGTGGAGGCGATGGAGACCGCGGCGCAGATGTTGGTGGGGGAGCACGATTTTGCCACCTTTGGACAGCCGCCTCAGGGCGAGGTCACGGTGCGGCGCGTGCTTCGAGCAGGGTGGGAGAGAGAGGTCGGATGTCTTGGCCCTTTCGGTGCGGGTCAAAGCAAGGGAGCTTTTCTGAGATTTGGCGTCGAGGCCAACGCCTTCCTATATCGCATGGTGCGCAGTATTGTGGGGACGCTGCTCGAGGTCGGTCAGGAGAGGATGAGTTTGAGCGAGTTTAGGGAAGCATTCGCGTCGTGTGAGCGTGGCCACGCTGGCAAGACCGCTGCGCCGCACGGTCTTTGTCTGATCAGCGTGACCTATTAGGGCTGTTAATCGGACGATTGTTTGTCAGCACTTATGGATGAAGTAGGAGTGGTGAGAGAGTGAAGAGAACCTACGTGACGAAATCGGAGGATGTCCAACGGGACTGGTATGTGGTGGACGCCAGGGGACAGACCCTGGGTCGGCTGGCAAGCGAGGTGGCGCAGATTGTGCGCGGTAAGCACAAGCCCATCTACTCGCCGTCTGTCGATGTGGGGGACTACGTCATCGTCGTCAACGCCGACCAGGTACGCGTGACGGGCCGTAAGCTGGACCAGAAGATGTACTATCGTCATTCTGGCTATCCTGGAGGCCTCAAGGAGGTCTCGCTACGCAGGATGCTCAAGGAGCATCCTACCCGTGTCATTGAGCACGCGGTGCGGGGTATGCTGCCGAAGAACCGGCTGGGACGAAAGATGGTGAAGAAGCTGAAAGTCTATGCCGGACCAGCGCATCCCCACGAGGCCCAGCAACCTAAGCCGTTGGAATTGTAGTTGGGAGGAGACTGTTATGGCGACGAAGTACTATGAGGGTATTGGACGACGTAAGGAAGCGACGGCACGCGTGCGGCTCTACCCCAGCGGCGAGGGCAACATCGTGGTCAATGACCGGCCGCTGGAGGACTATTTCTGTCGGATGATGGATGTCATCCTTCTCAGGAAGCCTCTCGAGGTGACGGATACCTCGGGCCAGTATGATATCAGCGTGCTGGTCGAGGGCGGCGGCATCAGGGGCCAGGCGGGCGCCGTTCAGCTGGGCATTGCGCGGGCGTTGTTGGAGGTAGATCCGGACCTGCGTCCGCCGCTGCGCCAAGGCGGGTATCTGACCCGCGATGCGCGCGTCAAGGAGCGCAAGAAGCCGGGACTGAAGAAGGCACGCAAGGCTCCTCAGTACACCAAGCGCTAGACCGAGAGCGTTTGTTTATCCGCTCTGGGCGACGCCCGAATGGATGTGCGGCGCGACAACCCAGTCAGCGAGCACGTCCAGGCGTCCGATGGAGCCACACGAGTCTTTGCGCGGAACCGTTGGGCGAACGCGGGGGCAGGGCACGGGCCGGACATCCGGCCTAAGGCCTTGCCCTTTTGCTTGTTTGGATGTTAGGGGGAGCTTCCCTTGGGAACCATCATCATTGTTGGCCTAGGCCCCGGCGACCCACGTCATCTCACCCGGGAGGCGTGGGACGTTCTTGAGGCCGGCCCGGAGATCTGGCTGCGTACCAAGCGCCATCCCACCGTAGCTGGTCTGCCGCCCACTCTCTCCATCCACGCCTTCGATCACCTGTATGAGGAGGCGGATGACTTCTCTCAGGTCTATGGAGCCATCGCTGACCGAGTCCTGGAGCTGGCGCGACGGCCGGAGGACGTGATCTACGGCGTGCCCGGGCACCCGCTGGTGGGTGAGGCGACGGTCAGCGCCATCCTGTCGGGGGCTAAACGAGCGGACATCGAGGTCCGTGTCGTCGAGGGACTGAGTTTCGTGGACGCAACGCTGGCGGCCGTGCGCGTGGACGCGCTGGATGGCCTGCAGGTTTTTGACGCCATCGAGTTAGCCACCCGTCACCATCCCCCCCTCAATCCGGACGTTCCAGCGCTGTTGGGACAGTTCTATAGCCGATCCTTGGCGGGCGCCGTCAAGCTGACGCTCATGAACCAGTATCCCGACGATCACGAGGTGGCTCTGGTGCAGGCGGCGGGGACGTCCGATGAGCGCATTGTACGCTGCCTGCTCTACCAGCTCGATCGTTGGGACGAGGCCAGCGCGTCGCTGGCCCACCTAACGTCGCTCTACGTTCCTCCCTTCCGACGCGTCACGAGCTTCGAGGGCTTGCAGGATACGGTAGCCCGCTTGCGCGCCCCGGGGGGCTGCCCTTGGGACCGGAAGCAGACGCACGAGAGCCTGCGGGCCGGGCTGCTCGAGGAGGCCTACGAGTCCGTGATGGCCATCGACCAGGGCGACGTGGAAGCGCTGCAGGAGGAACTGGGCGATCTGCTGCTCCAGGTCCTGCTCCAGACCCAGATCGCGACGGAGGCGGGCGCGTTCAAGATGCCGGACGTCATCCGCGGCATCGACACGAAGCTCAAGTACCGTCACCCACACGTCTGGGGCTCAACGTCCGTCGAGGATGTTGACCAGGTGCTCCACAACTGGGAGGAGCTGAAGCGTGCCGAGAAGGGCGAGCGAGAGTCGGTGCTGGACGGCGTCCCGTCGGCGCTGCCCGCCCTCCAGCAGGCCCACACCTACGGCCAGCGTGTCGCTCGCATTGGCTTCGACTGGCGTGATGTGGGTGGCGTGGTGGAGAAGGTGCAGGAGGAGATAGGCGAGCTGAATGCCGCCTCTACGCCGGACCGTCAGGCAGCGGAGCTGGGCGACTTGCTTTTTGCGGTGGCGAACTGGGCGCGCTGGCTCGACGTCGATCCCGAGACCGCGCTGCGCAAGGCGAACGCGCGCTTCGCCCGCCGGTTCAGTCATCTCGAAAGGGAGGCGCGTGAGCGCGGGCTGGACCTTGCCGATCTCTCCATCGATCAGTTGGAGGCCTTCTGGCAGGCGGCGAAGGAGAGCGAGGGGGAGCGTTGACGCTGCCTCTACAAGCCATCGTGGGGTTGGGAAGCCCCTATACCAAAAGAGGACACCCCCTGGGTGGAGGTGCCTCTTTGTCTCCCTCTCTGTCGGGGCGCCGGGATTTGAACCCGGGACCTCAGCATCCCGATTGCTGCGCGCTGGCCTGGCTGCGCTACGCCCCGCACGCCGAATATTATACCCCATTAAGCCCTCTTGACAAGTCGGCGGATGATCTCGGGTGCACCAAAGAGTTGCCATGGGCTGTGTGGAAGAACCCACAGACCACCCCGGAACGGGCCCCTCAAGGCCGCTCTGAATCATGTCCGGTCACCCGGTGCTCGACGAATGCGCTGGTCGGCAGCTCGGTAGAAGCGGATCGAATGGAGAGTCGTGGGCTAATTGCAGGGCGGTCACGCGGTTCTGGTTCCGGCTCCGGTCGCGGCCGATCGAATGAATTCGACGCCTGTCACGGCAAGACTGTTCAAACAGATTCGGCGCTTCGGACGTGGGGCTCCAGTGCGTTTCAACGCACGTCGCGGTGTCAGCCGACGGTTTCAACCGTCGGCGTTGCGTGCTCCACCCTTCGGTGGCACCCGCTGGCAGGAGCGAGGGAATCGTGAGCGATCCCTCCGAGCGCGACGCGAACCAGCGAGCCAGAGGAGGTACGTTGACCGGCTGGCTCCGCGCCCGGTCTCGGGGCGTGATCGATCCTGTCGCAAAGCGGTTGGGTCGCTGGGGTATCCGTCCCAACGCCGTCACCGCGGTGGGCTTCCTCCTGCAGCTTGTGGTCAGCGCTTTGTTCCTGGTGGGTCGCGTCCGCTGGGGCGGGGCCCTCTTATGCGTCGTCGCGCCGCTTGACGCACTGGATGGTGCCGTAGCCCGGGCCACGGGCTCGGAGAGCGCGTTTGGCGCTTTTCTCGACTCGACGCTCGACCGTATCTCCGATGCGGCCCTCATCCTGGGCCTCCTCGGGTACCAGCTTCAGCGAGATGCTCTCCTGGAGGTCGGGCTCCTCTTGGTGGCCCTGGTGGCCGCGCTTATGGTGAGCTACACCCGCGCGCGGGCTGAATCCCTTGGTGCCGACTGCACGGTCGGACTCATGACAAGGCTGGAGCGCGTCTTCCTCATCGCCGTTTTCTCAACCCTCGGGCTGACAGGCTTGTTAGCCTGGGCCCTCGCTGTCCTCTCTGTGGTCACCTTTGTCCAGCGCGTGGTGCACGTCTACCGGGTCTGCTCCCGCCGCCAGTAGCACCACTCCCCGCGCTGATTATTCATTGCCATCCAACGGTGGTATTGGTATAATCCGGGGTGATCATGGATAGACTGTCGGAGCTGCCGCGCCGCAGCACTGCTGCGATGATTGAGCTGAGCGATCTGACGAAACGATTCAACGGTTTCACGGCCGTCGACCATGTCACGCTCTCGGTGGCGCCTGGCGAGATTCTCGCGCTCCTGGGACCGAACGGGGCCGGCAAGACCACCACCGTGCGCATGTTGGCTGCTCTCCTCGCTCCCACCGCCGGGCACGCCTTCGTGGCCGGCTTCAACGTGGTTGCGGCGCCGCGTGAGGTGCGCCGTCGCGTCGGCCTGCTGACCGAGCATCCTGGCCTCTACCGGAGGATGCGAGGCGACCAGTACCTCGATTTCTTTGGGCGCCTGATGAGCCTGCCTCCCGACGTGCGGCGGAGGCGCATTCAAGCCTTGTTGGGTCAGTTCGGGATGCTGGAGGCCGCCGAGCGTCGCATCGGCACGTATTCCAAGGGCATGCGCCAGAAGGTGGCCCTGGCCCGCGCTATGCTGCACGACCCGCCAGTCCTACTTCTCGATGAGCCCACCTCGGCCATGGACCCACAGAGCGCCAAGCTGGTTCGGGATGCGATCCTGGGATTGCGCCACCACCAGCGGGCGATCATCATCTGCACCCACAACCTGGCCGTGGCCGAGGCGCTGGCCGACCGGGTTGCCATCATCCAGCGGGGGCGTATCATCGCTCAGGGGACGCTGCCAGAGCTGAAGCAGCGCACGTTGGGACCACCGCTCATGGAGCTGCGTCTGGGGCAAGCTATCGACGGTACCTCCGACTTGATCTCTGGTCTGGTCCAAGTCGAGGGCCAGGGTGAGGGATGGCTGCGCTATTCGACGTCAGATCCGGAGCGGTTCAATCCGTTGGTCCTCCGCGCCCTGGCGGCGCATGGGGTGCCCGTGGTCACCTTGAGCCGCCTGCCGCGCAGCCTGGAGGACGTCTACCTGAGCGCGGTTCGCAGCGCCGGTGAGGATGGGACAAACGTGGTCGATGGCAGGGTGGTTGAGGCATGGTGACATCGATGGCTGACCGCACGGCGCCACAGGGTGGGCGCGAGGCGCTGGTGGAGTCGGTCCGGCTGATGCTCGTCCTGGTGCAGCGCGAGATCCGCGATACGCTGCGTGATTGGCGCATGATCATCCCCATGCTGCTTTTGACCCTGCTCTTTCCAGCCCTGATGAGCGTTGTGGCCGATATGGCCCTCGACTGGGTTGCCAAGTACGGTGCCCCGATCGTCGGCGAGCGCCTGATGCCCTTCCTCCTGATGATCGTTGGCTTCTTCCCCATCTCCTTCTCGCTGGTGATCGCGCTGGAGACGTTTGTGGGAGAGAAGGAGCGGAACAGCCTTGAACCGCTGCTCGCTACACCCCTCTCTGACGCGCAGCTCTACCTGGGTAAGACCCTGGCCGCGATGATCCCGCCTCTGGTGGCCGCCTATCTGGGTATCATCGTCTACCTGGCTGGGCTCTACATCTTCGAGGGTTGGTTGCCTTCGCCCATGCTTCTGTCCTTGATCCTGCTGCTCACCACGGCGGAGGGGCTGGTCATGGTCTCGGGCGCTGTGGTCGTCTCCAGCCAGACCACGTCGGTGCGGGCCGCCAACCTGCTGGCCAGTTTTATCATCATCCCCGTGGCGTTGTTGGTGCAGGCCGAGGCCACGATCATGTTCTGGGCCAACTACAGCTTGCTCTGGTGGATTCTGGTCTTCCTGCTCGTGGTCGACGCCATCCTGATCCGTATGGGGATCCACCTGTTTAGCCGTGAATCCCTCCTGGGACAAGAGATCGACGGGCTGGACATTCCCTACCTCTGGCAGACCTTCTGGCGCCATTTGCGGTGGAGGGAGTGGACCTTCGGCCTGGAGGCGGAGAGCTTGCCCTCGTGGCTGCGTTGGATAGGCGCGGTGGGCGGCCTCTACCGGTATCGTATCCCGGCCATTCTGCGCCGCTCCGGGCTCGCCATCCTGACGGTGCTGCTGGGCCTGGCCATGTCCGCCTGGGTCGGCTTCGAGTTCGCCAGCCGCTACCCGCTCCCCGAGCAGCTGTTGCAGCTCGACCAGATCTCGAACGATATGTTCATCGACCTGCCTACCGTGGGTTGGCTACCCTCTTTCACCGTCTGGGGGGTGCTGGCGAACAACGTTCGCGCCCTGGCGGGTGCCGCGCTGCTGGCCGTCTTCTCCTTCGGCACGCTGGCCATCGCGCTGCTGATGGCGCCCATGGCCATTATCTTCTTCTTCGTCCTGCAGGCCGCATATGCAGGCTACAACCCCTTGCTCTTCTTCGGCGCTTTTGTGCTTCCTCACGGCGTGCTGGAGCTGCCGGCGGCGATCATTGCCACA